>Ga0209755_10000142_pt1 | contig 137082 bp, 87 predicted proteins | sample TergutCo191P1_FD_187301 | JGI IMG/M metagenome (GOLD analysis project Ga0209755, IMG submission 187301) | Cornitermes sp. P1 segment gut microbial communities from Petit-Saut dam, French Guiana - Co191P1 (SPAdes) (version 2) | ecosystem: Host-associated > Arthropoda: Insects > Digestive system... | reverse complement strand
ATGACATGTTCGCCTCAGGATGACAAAATGCAAGACTCTCTTGTCGTTCTGCCCACTTCCCCTTGTCGTCCTGAGCGGAGGGTGCAAAGCACCCGTAGTCGAAGGACCCATAACGAAGTGAGCGTAAGCGAGCGAAGTGTGTATAGAGAGGTTGCGGCAGCAACCGACAGCCTGTCTTTATGGATCCTTCGGCTACGCCTCAGGATGACATGGCTGCGTTCAGGATGACGAAACAATCCCCCATGTCATCCTGAATGGAGCACGCAGTGCGAAATGAAGGATCCACTTGGTTTAGGGATCCTTCACTTCGTTCAGGATGACATGTTCGCCTCAGGATGACGGAGGGGTTATTGTGCCATTTTTTCTTTCAGGGCGATAACTTTATCGCGCGCATCAGCAGAAGCAATTCCCAACATTTGCGTAGCAAGAATTGCGGCATTTTTCGACCCGTTAATCGCAACACAAGCAACCGGCACGCCGCTTGGCATCTGCACCATCGAAAGCAACGAATCGAGTCCACCCAAATCGCTCGTTTTCATGGGCACAGTAATCACCGGAAGTGGAGTATTCGCCGCAACAACACCGCCCAGATGCGCCGCCTTCCCAGCCGCCGCCACTATAACCTGCATTCCGCGGGTGTGCGCTTTCGTTGCCCATTCATGCACTTCAAGGGGCTTGCGATGAGCACTTGCCACCTTCACTTCGTAAGCGATCCCAAATTCATCCAGCTGTTCCATGCAGGGTTCCATAGCAGGCATATCGCTGGTAGACCCCATAATTATGCCGATAAGAGGTGTTTCTTTGCTCATAGTTGCTCCTTGTTTCGTGTCTTTTTTGATTGCAGAAATTGTACCAGAAAAGAAAGGCCGCGCCCGAGGACGCGGTCTTTCTTGAGGTGAGCAGCAACACAGAGCTTCTTTTTAAACAACACATCCAGACAGAAGCTTTTCCGAGCGAAGCTTTGTCATGTGACGCTTTACCGTGTGAAGCTTTTCCGGGCAAAACTCTCCCGAGCGAAGCTTTTCCGTGTGAGCGCTCTCTTACGGAGTGGTTACGTAGGTAAAGTTCAGGGTCATCAAATAACCAACGCTCTTAGCTACGTCAAACTTAGGCTCAAGCCATTTTCCTTCAAGAGTGAAATCGATAGCGGTACGGGGGTCAAGATTACCGATGGTTGCTGCAGAAGTTGCTTTTCCTGGCAGGTAAGTTGCGGTAGTCTTGTCGCCCTTGATCAGGACGATTGCGCCCTTAGTGTCGGCAGTGTCGTTGAGCTTGTAGTCGAAGGCGAGTTCAAGATTCTTGTCGATTTCATCGTTGTCAAGCGGCTTCTGAGCCGTGCTTGCCTTTGCTTCAAAACTGGCAATATCAACTGTCACAACATTTGCCTGCGAATTGTTGATAATCTTGTACTTCGGCGAATCGAGAACGCCAGCCTTTGATTCAAACGCCGCCCAAACCAAAGCCGTGGGAACCGTTACGTTGATTTCGTACTTTGTTGGTGGCTGATCTGGGTCGGTTATGATGGCGTCTTCACCAAGATAACCAGCCATTTCAACCTCTACGCCGTCAATTTTATCGTTGCCTGTTTGATTAGTGAAAGGAGCATCGGCTCCATCAGGCAGCTGATATTCTGCGAATGCAGGGGTGACAGCAACAGCCAATACAAGGGCTGCTGCCGTCATGCTTGTTAGGATCTTCTTCAACATAAAAATCACCCTTTCCTGAAGTCTTTCTTTGTTGAAATTTGTGTTACGCATTTCCGAGTAAGGTTTCACGCGAACACTTTTGCTTAATGCTTCAAATGCTTTCTGTTCCAGTTGTGCTGGTTGTTTCAATTGTGCTTGTTGTGCTTGTTGTGCTCATTTTCCTAGTTCTTATTTCTTCGACCATTTATTTGTACCACTTTCGCAGCACCGGCGTTCTTTTCGCCTCCTTTTCGCCCTGTGTCGCCACCCTTATTTATCCCTAGTTCGATTAACGAACGCATTGGTATTCTTTCCCTAATTTCACTTCTCGAGCGCCATTTCCCAAGATCCGCGCCCTGCTTCCGAGCCCGCTTCCCCAGTTCATTTCCCCGGTTTCACCACCTCGAATTCGAACACCACCATATAGCGCGGTTGCTTCGAAACATCAAAGCTGCCGATATACTTACCGCCCACCTTAAGCCCCATCCGGTCGCTGCCATCGGTAACATCTTTATCGCCAAGCGTACCCAACACGAAACTTTGCGTTTGCGCGCTTGCCAGAGAAACTTCAGGGAACAGGTTCGGCTGGCTGTAGCTTTTCAACTTCAAACCCAATTGTCCGTCAGAAGCCGGATTATTCACCAGGCTTACCCCCGCCGAATCGCTCACTTCGAAACCGGAAAGTGTTACTTCGATGTCAGTTTCCCCGTTGTTCTTGATGAAGTACGCAGGCGAAGTCACCTCGCCCTTGTCGCTTTCAAACGCCGCGAACAAAAGCTTTACCGGAACAGACACTTCCACCATGTAGTCTTTGGTGTAGACAACGAAAAGCTTGTTGTTGCCAGCCAGAGTTCCGCTTGCCACGTCGCTAAAACTCAGCGACGGATTGAAGCTCGAAAAATCGGGTTGGGCGACAAACACATCGGGGTTCGAGCCAATGAGAGGGTCGGTAATCCCGTGTGGTGCATTCGAGATATACCAGCCTACTACCCTATATATACCATCTGTCGGTGGCGCGTATTTGCCGCCGTTCCCTTTGAAATTAGTTGAAGTTGTGCCGCGCATATCAAGCGGAACTGCCACGTTATCGCTGGTAACGCCCGAATTTTTCGGAACTTCAATGCTGTTGCCATAAATGTCTACGAAAGAAACTTTCGTTTCAGTCCATTCAGCACCCGTGTTTTTACGCGTGTAGTTCACCGTGTAAAACTTGGAAACTCCCGAGCTGATCTGCGTTTTGTCTTCGCTATCGTCAATCTGAGTGTCCAGCGTAAGGGTTGCATTTGGGGCGCTTTCCAAAGTGTGCTGGAAGGGAGCTCCCGGCACCTTCATCAACCAGTGAGTCGCAGGCGCATTGGTATTGCGCGCATATTGCAGCTGGTCATAGCCGAAAGTCGGCGCTTCAAGTACGCGGGTGCCGTCGAAATCGTAGGGCACGCCGTAAACCTGAGTCGCGTTGCCCAGCTTCTTATAGGGCGCCAAAACTTCGCTGTTGCTGGTATTCCAATCGCGCACATAGATGCTGAGCGGGGTGTAAACATTCCCCACATCCAAATACGCCGTCTGATATATATCCATGCCGGTCACGGCTCCCTTGAAATGTATGCGGAACCAATAGCGGCCGTTGTTTTCCATGGTCATGCTATAGATGTGACTATCTCTACCATCGCTGCTTATCAGGTTCAACGCGCTGCCTACCCCACCAGTTCCTTTGTTGCTTGGGGCTGCTGCTGCGTAATTTTGCTCGAAGGTTTCTTCGGTGCCCGTTGGGTTTTCCAGGCTTTCGCGATACCATTCCACACCCTGAATGCCCTTTTCCGCAAAATCGCCAACGTTACCGTGCGTAATATCGAGCGCGAACGCGGCACTTCCGTACACCTTTTCGTTCGGGTGAGTTGTTCCGTAAGAAAAGAAAGTCCGACTGCTTGCCAACGCGGGCATTTCTGCTGTGTTGGTTGCGGGATCGTATTCGGCAGGATCCTTCGGTCGAACAACCTGAATCGAACCGTCGAGATACGCCCCGTTATCGGGGTTGGTCAACAGGTATTCGTGGTTGCCTTCCGGTAGCCACATATAAGCAATGCCTTGGTCGTTGGTGGTTGCGTGATACGCATACGATGAACTTCCCTGAACCGTGATAGACACGCTTGAATGGGGAAGGATTCCGCCCGTTTCATTAACCAGCTTAACGCCAACCAGGTAAACCAGTGCGTTTCCATGCGCAGGACCGTTCTTCGGGTTGCTGTTTACGCGAACCATGCCGCTGGGGTTGATGGAATAAACCGAACCTCCGAAAATGTTTACCACAGCACTGCCGCTGACGCCACCGCCAACACCGGAAGAATCTTTTGACAGGCTTTCAGCGTGAATAATGCCGCCAGAAATGTTAATGCTGCCTGTTCCTGAATTCCCGGTTCCAATGCCCGCTGCCAGGTTAGAACCTTTGGCGAAAATGGTGCCGCCACTGATGTTGATAGTGCCGCAATCAGACCCTCCACCAGCACCTATTCCAGTGCCTGCGTTTTGCGTCTGCGCATTAACCGTGCCGCCCGTGATTTCGATGTATTCACCTTTAGAATTGAATCCGCCGCCAATAGCCGCGCTGCTGCCATAAGCACGCGCCACTACGTTTCCGCCGTGGATATAAATTTGCCCACCCAGGCACTGTCCGCCCGTGCTCACTTGCCCGCCGCCGCCAATACCCGAGCCGCTACCGTAGCCGCCGTAAGCTTCTACCGTGCCGCCGTTGATGGTAGTTTTGCCGCCATAAGCTGCACGACCGCCACCAATACCTGCAGCGTAATCGCCGCCACGAGCGATAACGATGCCGCTTTCAATAGTGATGTCGCCACTTCTGGTTCCTGCCGTCGATGTATATATCCCGCCAATGCCCGCACTTCCGTAGCTGCCCGAAACTTCGAGCGCGCCTGTTCCTGCTATGGTTAGCGTTGCGGTTTGCGGAACCGAGATGCCGGCTTGGTTAGCGCCTGTATAATAGGCGCTTCCGTTGCTTGTCAAGGTGTTCACTGTGTTGCTTGCAAGGTGTATTTTTACCTTGGAATTTCCCTTGATATCGAGGGGCGTGAAAGAGTTTTCTCGTTTGGTATTGTTGAATACCAACACCACATTCGTAAGCCCTGCGTTAACCGTAATAACAGGTGAAGAGCTGCCAGTGAACGTGCCGACCACTTCATAAACGCCGTTTACGCTAACCGTGTACGATGCGGTGTCGATGACGTGCGTGATGGTTAAGCCGTCTATGGTGTTGCCCACCGCAAGTGGCACAACCTTTTGCATGTCATCCTGCGCACCCTTGCCATCCTGAACCAGCATGTCATCCTGCGCACTCTTGTCATCCTGAGGCACGCCCTTGTCATCCTGAGGCGAAGCCGAAGGATCCAGCGTAACCGAAGGATCCAGCGAAGCCGAAGGATCCACTTCTAGATCCTTCATTTCGCTCACTTCGTTCGCTTCATTCAGGATGACAGACACGGCAGCATAAAGCGGGGTCTGCACCAAAGTCAGACCAGCCACCAAAACCGTCACCAAGCAAAGCGTCCAAAGCCGCAGCCGCGGTCGCTTGCCCAGAGCGCGATTGTTCTCTGTAATACGAGAAGTCATTTCGCACACTCCGCTCGCCCAAAAACGAGGACGAATCCTTTTCATTTTGTCATTTTTGTATTAGCAGCACCCCTTGCTGCCTAAGCCGATGCCGAGATACCACCCTCGTCTCCGCTGAATACATCATAGCACATTTCCAGCAAAACCATGCTCTGACCTGCAATATTCTAAATAATGGATAAAGCAGGAATAGTTTCCATAATTATAATTGACCTAAAAGGCCTTTACTCAAAAGTGGAGGAACTCCACTTTTAAAACATAGAGCTGCTCCACCTGCCACCTTGAACCAGCATTTCATCCTGGGGCCCCATGCCATCCTGGGGCCCCATGCCATCCTGGAGGATTATATCATCCTGAGGCACGCCCTTGTCATCCTGAGGCGTAGCCGAAGGATCCACTTCTAGATCCTTCATTTCGCTCACTTCGTTCGCTTCATTCAGGATGACAGATGCACCTTCATCACCCTGAACCAACACGTCATCCGGAGGCGAACCTTTGTCATCCTGCGCACCCTTGCCATCCTGCACGCTCTTGTCATCCTGAACGGAGTGAAGGATCCACAACGGAGTGAGCGATAGCGAACGAAGGATTATTAGAGAGGTTGCGTGAGCAACCGACAGATATTTTATGGATCCTTCGACTACAGGTGCTTCGCACCCTCCGCTCAGGATGACATATGAGGGGGTGTTCAGGATGATAGAATGAGAGTGATGAAAGTGGCGACAGCTATTGCGGGAGCAAACGGGAATCCGTAATTCGGTTGACCTCCTGAAGAGCCTAACCGAGAATCTTCTTCGGTTCCTTTCGCGATTCCTTTCGCGATTCCTATCTCAGCTTCTTCCTCGATCCCCTTCGCACTACCTTGATACGAGGTTCTAACTTTTTTCTTTTGCAGGCGCCAGATTGCCGCAAAAACCAAACCCAATACGCAGGCAAGAAAAAGGCACACCAGACTTGCGTATAACCCCAAAAACAAAGCAATCGCAAACAGCAGTTTCACGTCTCCCCCACCTAACGCTGGCTTGTGCGTTATCTGCTCGACCACAACCACACTGAGCAAAACGCCTCCCCCAACCACGAGCGCACCCAACAACCCATCGGCGGCAACCGCCAGATTCCCGAAGGGAATAGCTTCAGCAAAAAGGTTACCCACCCCAAGCCCAAAACTAGACCCAAAACCAAACCCGGAACCACCCACAAACACGGGCATAAACCACACGCTTGCCACCCAAAGCGCTAGCAGAAAAACGACCAATTTATTCGGAATGGTTGAAGTTTCAAAATCAATGAAAGCAGCCAGACAAAGAACCGCCGACAAAACCCCATACACAAAAAAATGCAGGGCTAGGCCGTACTTCCAAAACAACACAGCCCAGGCGCCAGCCAGAATAAAAGCAAAAACTGCCACTCGAAAAGGGCTTTTCAACCCTAATTTCCTTAGTCTGTCATTAACAGAACGCAAGGCGATGTTCCTCATCGGGAAGCGCGTTTCTTGCCTGATCGCGCAAGGTATTCACCCCAATAAAGAACTGCCGCATCATTACAACCAACAGATAACGCCCTTTCGGCGTAAGGGTTAGCTCGACCGCGTTGTCGGTAGCAAATGCCCCCGAAACCCGCATGAATGCCATTTCGTAAGGCAAACCCTGGTCAACCGTACAATCAAAATCTACTTCGAACTGCTTTTTGTCTAAATGAAGCCCGAAAAGCTGCATCATAAAGCGATACCGCATCCGATCTTTCTTTTCGAACTTAATGCTGCCCATAATAGGCAAACTGCCCGACCCCACTGCTTCATTGTATTCCGTCAAAGAAAAAGTGTTCACGAACAGGCTGTTTCCCAAATACCCAATGCCGCCGCTGCCAATAGCGGGGTATTGTTCGTAATCGACCACGTATTCATCAATCATATCCTGGTCGTGCTTGTTGAAAGTCCAGGCGCTACCAAATTTGAAATGCGGCTCAAGGGTCTCGCAAATGATTTCGTAAAAAGCCTTTTCCCGACCGTAATTAACCTTGCCCACCGTATCTTTGAGCGAACGCTTCACCGCCGGGGAAGCCATCAAAGGATAAAAAGTAGCCTGGGAAGTATTGCTCTCGATTATCTTTTCCAAATCTGAGCGCAAAATTTCTTCCGTTTGCGCTGGGAAGTTGAAAATCATATCCACGTTAAACGAAGGAATCTGCGCCGCCGCATACTGAATGCGTTCCAGCGCCTCTTCCCCGCTACCGTACTTTTCATGGCGCTCCATCTGGCGAAGCAAGCCATTGTCAAAACTTTGAACCCCCACAGAAAGTCGGTTCAATCGCCCCTTCAGCTTGTCAATATATTCCGGGAGCAAATGATCGGGGTTGGTTTCGGTAGAAACTTCTCTTATGGAAAAATTGCTGCGCGCCAGGTCAATTATGTCACACAGCTCATCAATCATCACCGTGGGTGTGCCGCCGCCAATATAGAGACTTTCAAAATCGTAACCCAAGTCTTTCAGCATCAACATTTCTTTGCGCAAGTTTTCAAAGTAGGGAATTGCGCGCTTGGCCAAAAATGGGAAGCGATTGAAAGAGCAATACGGACAGAGCTTTTCGCAAAAAGGCACGTGCGCATAGAGCATATATTTTTGCCCCGGAACAGGATCGGGAATGAGTGCCTGAGTTGTGGGGGTAATCCTTAGGTAATTTTTCGTACGCTGCCGAACTGCTGCAGTAAGTAAACGCTCAGCCAACATCGGGCGACTCCCAAGCCGCGCGACCAGCAGCTGCACGCTTTCCGATGTCGCTGCGATATTGTTTGCCTTCAAACTGAATGCATTCACACGCTTCGTATGCTTTTTCGCGCGCTTCGTTGAAACTTTCACCCAAAGCAACCACGTTCAAAACGCGCCCGCCCGCGGTAATAAGCTCGTCGTCTTTGTTAAGCGCCGTTCCTGCATGAAACACCGTAACGCCCGGCAAAGCTTCTGCTTCGTCAATGCCCAAGATAACCTTGCCTGTATCGTAGCTGCCCGGATAACCTTCGCTTGCCAAAACAACGCACGCTGCCCATTCTTCTTTCCAAGAAAGGCTGACCTTCGCCGGTTCGCCAGCAGCTACCGCAGACACAACGTCTACCAAGTCGCTTTCAAGGCGCACTAAAATAACCTGCGTTTCCGGGTCGCCAAAACGAGCGTTAAATTCTACGACGGAAGGGCCGGTGGGAGTAAGCATGAAGCCACCATAAAGCACCCCGCGATAATCGTTTTCGAAAGGCTCGCGCGCCGTAGCGGCGGCTGCGGTTTCCATAATCTCGCGCATTGCTGCGTATTCTTCGTCGGTCACAATAGGCACGGGCGAATACACACCCATACCGCCCGTGTTTGGCCCCAGGTCTCCGTCGAAAGCTCGCTTGTGATCTTGAGCGGGCTGCATAAAAAACGCCTGTCCAGCAGTGACAAAAGCCAACAGCGAACATTCTGGACCAGTCATAAATTCTTCGACAAGTACCGTTTTTCCTGCGTCACCAAAAACGCCTTCGAAGCAACCGCGCAAGGCTTTTTCAAGGGCTTCTTCGGTTTCTGCGATAACAACACCTTTGCCCGCCGCAAGCCCATCTGCTTTTATAACCACGGGAAAACCCAGGCTCTTCGCGAATTCGAGCGCGGGTTGATAAGCAGAAAAGCTGCTGTAGCGCGCGGTGGGAATGTTGTTCGCATCCATGAATTCTTTGCTGTAAGTTTTGCTACTTTCAAGCATTGCGCCTTGCGCATCCGGTCCGAAGCAGGGCATATTTGCTTCGCGCAACACATCTGCCACCCCCGCAGCCAGAAGGGCTTCAGGCCCAATAACCACGAGATCGATATTGTTTTCTTGCGCGAAAGCCAATACCGCTTCGCCATTTTCCACATCAAGCGTAGCAACGTTTGTGGCGATTCTTGCCGTTCCCCCGTTGCCCGGAGCAACGAAGAGGTTTTCACACTTGGGAGATTTAGCAAGCGACCAGGCAATCGCATGTTCGCGACCCCCGCCTCCTAAAACCAATATATTCACAATAATCCTTTCCTAACTTTCTTTTATGGATCCTTCGCTTCGCTCAGGATGACATACCCGTGAGGGGTGGGTCCTTCGCTTCGCTCAGGATGACATACCCGCGAGGGGTGGGTCCTTCGCTTCGCTCAGGATGACATACCTTCTCAAGGTGACAAAACTCGCGAAGAATGACAGCTCTTTTGTCATTCTGAATGCCTCTCACTTGTCATTCTGAATGAAATGAAGAATCCACGTGGTTGAGCTGTGGATCCTTCGCTTCGCTCAGGATGACAGGGGTCTCAAGGCGACATGCCTTCTCAGGATGACATACCTTCTCAAGGTTACATACCCTCTCAGGATGACACAGGGTTCCATCCACGCAGGATGGTTTGCGCCCTGTCAGGACCAACCCCGATAATCGTAATAGGCACACCTGCCACTTCTTCAAGGTACTCAATATAGCGCTGGGCGTTTTCGGGCAGCTCTTCAAAGCTGCGACATAAACTAAGATCAATTCCTTTCCAACCAGGCAGTTCAACATAGATGGGCTTCGCGTGAAAAAGCACGCTTTGCTGCATGGGGAAGTAATCGTACACTTTCCCTTCGCATTCGTAAGCCGTGCAAACCTTGATGGTATCGAAAGCCGAAAGCACATCGAGCTTCGTCAGCGCAATATCAGTCAGGCCATTAATGTCTGCGGCATAGCGCGCAATAACAGCGTCGAACCATCCGCAACGTCTTTTTCTGCCGGTGGTGGTTCCAAATTCATGCCCAACCGAACAAAACAGTTCGCCAATCGCTGCTTCGTCTTCGCTGCCACCATCTTCAAGATAGCGCTGTTCGGTGGGGAAAGGTCCGCCACCAACGCGGGTAATGTATGCTTTCTGGATGCCCACCACTTTATTGATAGCCTTCGGTCCAACCCCGGTGCCAATAGATGCCCCGCCGGCACTGCACGACGAAGAAGTAACGTAGGGGTACGTGCCATGATCGATATCGAGCAAGGTTCCTTGCGCCCCTTCAAACAAAATGTTTTTGCCTTCCCGAAGTGCGTTGTTCAACATCTGAGTTGCTTCTGTCATGAAAGGCTTCATGATGCGAGCGTAAGGCAGATATTCTTCGCAAATCTGGTCAACCGTATAAGTGGCCATGCCGTAGATTTTTTCCAAAATGGGGTTCTTTTGCGAAAGCGCCGCTTCCAACTTCAGGCGAAAGATTTTTTCATCCAGCAGATCTTGGACGCGAATGCCCTTGCGAGCAACTTTATCTTGATAGCAAGGCCCAATGCCGCGCTTCGTGGTGCCAATCTTGTTTTCCCCCAAACGCTTTTCATCCGCCCCGTCGAAATCTTTGTGATAAGGCATGATGATATGCGCATCACACGAAATTTTAAGGTTCTTACAAGAAATGCCTTCTTGTTTCAGCATTTCCAATTCTTCAATTAACACGCCCGGATCAATAACCACGCCATTGCCGATTACGGGGGTGGCAGATTCGAACATAATACCTGAAGGCATCAGGTGCAGCGCCAGTTTTTGATCGCCATGCTTGATGGTATGCCCAGCATTGTTTCCGCCTTGAAAGCGCACAACATAGTCGTATTCGCTGGTGATTAAATCGGTGACTTTCCCTTTGCCTTCGTCTCCCCACTGAACGCCGACAATTACTGTGCTTGGCATGGAAATCCTTCCTTGGTACTTTCCTTCTTTTTGCTTGTTATAAGCCTATTTGTTGGTATAAATCGCATCGAGCATAGATTATATTACAGTTCAACTAAGTTTATCTGCGGATGGCAAGACTGCATCAGGCGCACAATCTCTTCATGGCAGGTGAACAAAATCACCTGGCGCTGGGTGGCAAGTTCTGCGAGCGCCACTATGGCACCGCGGCTTCTTTCGGCGTCGAAATGCACCAAAATATCGTCAGCCATAATAGGAATTGCCCTTCCCACGTTTTCGGCTGTCATCAAAAGCGCAATGCGCAAGCTTAGGTACAGTTGTTGGCAAGTTCCGAGCGAAAGATGAAGCGGGTCGCGGGTGGTTTTCGTGCCGTCTTTTACTTGCGGTTTTCCTTCCGGCGACGCGCTCACCTTTTCCCATTTTCCTAAAGTCATTTGGGAAAGGATGCGGCTTGCTTGCTTATAAACTTCCGGTTGGCTTTTAGATTCCCACGCGGTAATTGCTGTTTCCAGAATGCGCTTGGTTAAAAGCAGGCGGGCATAATCTTGAGCACTTTCCTTTTGCTGCGTGCGAATTTGTTGGTGTTCAAGCTTCAAGGCATCGAAGGATTTTTGCCCCTTTGCCTGGGAAAGTTCTTGCTGTAGTTCACCATAGCGATGATTGACGTTTTTGCTGGCTTCCAAAAGTTCTGTGCGCTCTTGAGTTTTTTCATTCACCGTGTTGCTAATTTCACCTTGGGTTGGTTCTTTGGTAAATTCCAGCACCTCGAGGGCTTCTGCCTTTTGGGTTTTTATATCCTCAAGATTTTCATCAGCCTTTTTTATCTGCGCAGAAACAGCCATGATTTCTTGAGCGAGCTTGCTTTCTTTCGCCCGAAAATCCTTTGCTTCGTCAAGCAATTCCCGGGCTCGCTTGGGCGACCCATAGGCTTGTTCCAGCCCCGCTTGTTCCAGATAAACCCTGATTGTTTTGTTCAGCGATTGCTTTTCAGCTTCGCGCAGCTCCATCTTTTTTTGATCTTGCAACATGATTTTCAGAGCTGCTTCTCTGTCTTTTTCGCCATCATCCTCTGGCTCTTCGGGGCGAGAGCCCAAAAAGAGCATGACCCCTAAAAACACCAGAGCACCCACGATCAATATTATTCCTGAAATGGTGAAAGCCATCAGACTTTCAAGGATTCCGAAAATCAAAAGCGCCAACCCTGCCACCGCAAACAGCACGCTGGGAACAATAGTGCCCACAAGCTTAGTGCGCCGCTTTCTGTCTTCTTCTGGTTCTTTGTCTGGTTGGGGCATTTCGTCTAACACCTTGAAAGCAGCATGGGAATCTACGAAATCTTGTTTTGCCAGGCTCAAGCTGGCTTCAGCTCGGTTGACCTCTTCCGTAAAGCTGTCGATTTTTTCGCGAATTGCCGCTTCTTTGTTGGCGGCAAGAGTAATTGGTTCGCTTTGCTGGGCTGCCTTGAATTGCTTCATTTGTGCCAGCAACTTTCCTTCTTCGAGCTGGAGAGCTTGTTTGTCTTCAAGGGTTTTCGTTTGTAGATCGTAGAGCTTTTCGCGAATTGCCTGATATGCGGAAAGGTCTTCAATTTCACGGTTTAAGAGCTGGATTTTCTTTTGCATTTCTTCTCGCTTGGGGGCAAGGTCTGCAAGTTCCCGATCGTGAACCTTAAAGCGTTCTGCCTCTTCAGCTGCCAGATTCATATCTTCGCGAAGGGCTGTTTGTTTTTGTTCTAGCTGCACCAGGGAAAAATCAAATTCTGCCGCCCGGGAAGTATATTCTGCAATGCGCTTTTGGGTTTCGCCCAAAGCTGAAGCGGGAGATGCTACCGTGCCTGACCCTGCGGTCAAAAGCTTCGAAGTAATATCGCTGGTGTTGCGCAAATCTCGCAGTTCGTCGCTGGAAAGCCCAAATATTGCCTTGAAAGTTTCTTTGTCAATGTCATCGATAAATTCGGTTTCCCCCTGTAAACCAAGGATGTTTCTCGAACGATAAAGTTCGATTTCTTCCTTCGTTTTTTCGTTTTCGAAAAACAGGAAACCTTCCCTTTCGGCGTTGCTGGGCTTATAGGTGTTGCTGGCACCCCGCCCATCTTCCCAACCAAAAAGCACTCCGCTGACAAAAGCATTCAACGTGGTTTTGCCGCCTTCGTTTTTGGCGTAAACCACGTTAAGCCCCGGCGAAAAAGGACCCACTACCTTGTTATAAAAAGCACCAAAGCTTACCAGCTTTATGTGTTTGAGGAAGTAAGGGCTCAAACGATTTTCTGTCATGAAGCGTCCCTCTTTCCCAGCATGTCTAAGGCGAGATTTTCTGCCTCTTCAATGAGCTGCGGTATTAGCTTTTCGCATTCCGGAGGCATCACAATATTTTTCTTGAGGAATTCGTTTTGAAGATAGAGCAGGCTTTCTTCCTTTTCCTTTTTCACTTGGGATGAAGCCTGCAGAAGAGCTGCCGGGAAAAGTTTTTCTTTCGCAAGCATTTTTTTATCGATGGGTAAAACCGTTTTGCTGATCATCGAATCGCAGAAAAACACCGAATAGGCTTCGTTAAAAACTCTTCGCAAATCGCCTATAACCCCTGGTTTTTCAAGCGTGGTATGCAGCGGCGTTTTTCCGACGAGCGTAATACGCACACACATTTCTTCGCAGTGGGCTTTGCTGTTTTCGATAAACACTTCGCGAATGATCTGCTCGCTTATTTCTGCCAACGTCTTGCATTCTTCCACGTTAATTTCCATGCGCTGCCAAACAACGCTGGCGGTGGGAATAAATTCAAGCTGGGTATGTTTGCCTTCTGTCAGGGTAGTTTTGTAAACCCCCCGCTTGCCTGTTTCGTTAATGTCGCGCCCCTGCACACAACCGGGAAATACGATTTTCGGATTCTTTTCGGGAATGCGATGGCGCTTGTGAATGTGGCCCAGCGCCCAATAATCAATGCCCGCCCGAGAAAGCTCTTCGATTTCTGTCGGTGCTTTGAGCGGATCATAAATAAGCCCGGTATGAATCACCCCAATGGTGAACGGGGCATCTTTGCCAGCTGCTTCTCTGGCTTCTTTTCCCGTAATACCTTCGGCAATGCTTTTGTCCTTGCGCCAGGCCTGATTGTAAAAACTGCGCCCGCCCAATATGGCCACGGTTTCGCCGTCTTTTTCAAACGTGAAAAACCCCGGTTTATCCGCCGGGAAAAGTTTGGTGTTTTCCGGGAAAGCAAAGTAATCCTGCTGCCACGAGGTATAAGGGTCATGGTTTCCCGCACACAGATAGGCAGCAATTCCTGCTTCGTCCAGTTTTTTGAGCCCCTGAAAAAAGTGTACGTGGTCTGCGTAAGACGCGCGCGCGGAATCAAAAATGTCTCCGGCGATAATAACAAAATCCACCTTGTGTTTTATGGCAGCTTCAATAACGCGGTCATAGCTTTCCACACTTGCAGTTAAAAGACGGTTCGCCCATGTTGGCGAAAGCGCCCGCAACCCCCGAAAAGGGGCCCCCAAGTGGAGATCTGCGCTGTGGATAAATGTTACTTGTTTTGCCATGGAAACAGTTTAGCGCGAAAATTGCCTACGCATACCCTCCTGCATGAGATTCATCAATATGATTCATGAACAGCGTATAGTCTGGCAGATAAGTGAGCTTAATATCGCGAGTGGGCCCGTTGCGGTGTTTCGCCACAATCAACTCTGCCGTTCCCCATGCTGGTCTGTCATCAGACATGGCTTCGGTTTCGTCCATACTGCGGTCGATAAACATGACAATGTCGGCGTCTTGTTCGATTGAGCCAGATTCCCGCAAGTCTGAAAGCATAGGGCGCTTAGTTTTGCGCATTTCGACCTGACGGGAAAGCTGGGAAAGAGCAATAACCGGCACGTTCATTTCCTTTGCCAAAATTTTCAAACCACGAGAAATTTCGCCGACTTCAACCGTGCGGTTAATGTCGCGTCTTCCTTGGGGTGGCTGCATGAGCTGAAGATAGTCAACGATGATAAGGCCGTTTTCTTTCCCCCGCAGTTCCCGCCGGGCTTTTGCTCGCAGTTCCAGGATTGAAAGAGAAGGAGTGTCGTCTATATAGAGATCAAGCTTCGACAAGGTGTTTGATGCGTCTGCGATAAAACCCCAGTCGCCTTCGCCAATGTTGCCGCCGCGCACCTTGGAAAGGTTTACGCGCGCTTCCGAACAAAGCAAACGTTGCACGAGCTGGGAAGAGCTCATTTCGAGAGAAAGGAACGCAACGGTTGCGTCTTTTTTTGCCGCGTTCACCGCAAGGTTCAAAGCGAAAGACGTTTTGCCTACACCAGGGCGAGCTGCCAAAATAAGCAGGTCTCCGCCGCGCATTCCGTGAAACAAGTTGTCGAGGTCCTTAAACCCGGTAGCCACTCCTGCCATGTGGCTTTTTCTTTCAGCCAGCTTGGTGATTTCTTCAAAGGCCTGAGTTACCAGATCATCAATTTTTTCGAATTCCGAAGAGACGCGTTTTTCGGTTACTTTGAAAAGCGTCTTTTCCGCTTCTTCAACAATGACATCAAGGTCGTCGGGCGCATCGTAAGCGAGTGCGCTAATGTCGACCGTGGCATAAACTAATTCCCGCAAAATTGCGGTTCGCTTCACGATTTCTGCGTGGTTTTGCCAGTTTGCCAACGAAAAGGTATTATCCGCCAGATCAACTAAGTAGGGTCTTCCCCCTATCGCCTCAAGTTGCCCCGAAGCTTTAAGATTTTCTGCCACAGAAATTTGGTCCACGGGAATATGGCGGGTGTGCAAATCGATAATGCCCGCAAAGATAATCTGGTGGGAAGGGCGGTAAAAGTTGCCGGGTTTTACTTTGGTTGCAATTTCGCTTAAGGCATCTTGGCTTAACATGCAGGCGGCAAGCACCGATTCTTCTGCTTCAATATTGTGGGGAAGCTGCTGATCTTTTCTGATAAGAGAAGATTTTTGCCTCTGGGAATCTATTAGAGCGCTACTACTTGCTTGTGGTGACATTGCTTTTCTTTCTGCCGGTTTCTGTGGGAATTTTCTTGCTCATCTTACAACAAAAGAATTAAACGAAAGGGAAGATGATCAGGTTTTTTTCCCTTCAAAACTTGGCTACATTTTGTCCACCAAGCCCATAAGAAAACCCCCTCTTCGCTATCAGCGAAAAAGGGGTTTTCAACACTTTTCCACAGCATATCGCTGTGGATAAAATTATTTTTCGTCGCTTGCGCTTTCGGTTGCTTCGGCAACTGCTTCAGTAGCTGCTTCGGCCACTTCGGTGGTTGCTTCTTCTTTTGCTTCTTCAGCAACTTCGGCAACTTCTTCGGTCGCAGCCTCAACAGCTTCAACCACTTCTGCCGCAGCTTCTGGTGTAGAAGCCGTTGTTTCCGTGGCGGGCGCAGCTTCTCCGGCTTCAACTTCTTCAAGAGACTTGTTTTCGTCATAGACAAAAATCTTGATGGGCGATTTGATGTCGCGATAAAGCGACAAAATTGCTTCATGTTCACCAGCCGTCTTGATGGCAGCCTTGAGGTCGATGCGCTTTTTGTCAACATCAAAACCAACAGCTGCATTAAGAGCGTCGGCAACCATTAAAGCGGTAACCGAACCAAAAAGCTGACCTTCTTCGCCAACCTTTGCAGGAATGCGCACAACAACATCTTCCAACACTGCCCGTACCTTTTCGGCGTCGTCCAAGCGAGCTGCTTCACGCACGGCAATATTCTTCTTGCGCATCTCAAGTTGCTTTAAGTTTCCTTTAGTCGCCAAAATGGCAATTTTTTGGGGGAACAGGTAGTTGTTGGCAAAGCCGTTTGCGACTTCGATAACGTCACCTTCTCCGCCTCTGCCTTTTAGTTCCTGGAGTAATATTACTTTCATATCTGCCTCCAAGCCTAGCGGCTACGACGGTCGCCGCGACCACTGATCGCCGGCACCGTGTAGGGCAATAAAGCCATTTCCCGTGCGCGTTTCACTGCATTAGCAATATCGCGCTGGTGTTGAACACAAGCGCCAGTGACGCGCCGGGGCTTAATCTTGCCTCGGTCGGTTACATATTTTCGCAGCATCTGTGTATCTTTGTAGTCGAGGTATTCAGCATCTTCTTTACAGAACTGACAATACTTACGACGAGGCTGCTTTGCAAAATCTGACATTTCTAACCTCTTTCGTTTCTTTTATTAAAAGGGGATGTCTTCATCGTAGACCGATGAATAAACATCTACATCTGGTGCGCTTTGAACGGGAGTGGTCGGGGCTGCTGCTCCTGCTGGAGAATCGCCTCTTGTTGACATGAACTCAAGTTCGTCAACGATTACTTCAATCTTTGAACGTTTCTGTCCGTCGCGTTCCCACTGTGACCATCTTAGTTTGCCTTCGATAGAGACTTTGGCTCCTTTACTAAGATAGCGTGAAAGGCTTTCGGCACGGGCACCAAAAATGGTGCAATCAATAAAGTTTGGGTAATCTTCCCATTCTCCTGTTTGTTGGTTCTTGCGACGGTCGTTTACTGCAACGCCAAACCCTAATACGGGAAGACCGCTTGCAGTTGACCGCAATTCTGGATCGCGAGTTAGATTTCCGCTGATAATCACACGGTTAATGCTCATTTCTCCACCTTACCTTATGCTTTAAAACTTTAGAGAAACTTTTGCTTCTCTCGATACTCGAAGCGGATACTTTAGTCGCGGTCATAGCGCCTGACAATCATGTGGCGAAGCACCGCATCAGTAATACGCAAGATACGGTTGAGTTCCTTGATGTTTGCAGGATCGGCATGGAAATCGATTAACGTGTAGTCTCCTTCAGACAACCCGTCGATTTCAAAAGCCAGTTTACGCTTTCCCCAGTCGTCAACGTTGTCAACAACGCCCTTGCCTTCTGCAATGGCGGTTTCGATACGTTTCATGGTTGCTGCGCGGGATTCTTCATCGATTGATGGAGAAACAAAAAACAATAGTTCGTAAGCCTTCATAAGCTCACCTCCTCTGGTCTTTACGGCTTCGGGGCTTATTGAAGGCATATACCCGAAGCAGGATTAGCTTGAACATTCTATCATAGCTTTTCACCTGCGCAAGTTTTCACCACGCCTTCACCACGTAAGCCTTAACTGTGGCAAATCTTTTTATTTTGCTTAGGGTCATGATAAAGAAAGGTTTTTACAAATCCATCACAGATTTTGCAACTTAATTCTGTCGCAATCTTGCGGAAATCTCAAAAGAATCTCTTTGTTTTCTTACAGAAACCTTACGCACTTTTAAACTATTTTTGGCAAAAACCTTGCAGAACTATTAGCTACCTCTTTATTTGAGTGAATCTTCCTGGAGGTTTTCGTCTTCAGTTTCTTCTTCGTCTTCGTATTCAAGGTCTTTGAGGTCAGCCATAAAGTTTGGGGCTTCGCCAATATAGACCGGATCATCTTCGAAGGTAACTTCTTCGTTTTTGGTTTTGTAGAGAAACCCGATAGCGAAACCTTTGTCTTCACCAGGTATGCCGCCTTCTGCAATTAAAGCGTCGAGCGCCTCTTCGTCGGTTTCGAGATAACCGTCGTAGCAAAAAGCATAAGCACTTGCTCCACGGGCACCTTCTACCGTTCGGATTGCGCCAGCGTAACTTTCTTCCGTGGAATCACCGGGATGTGTTTCAATGAAGAGGTTTTCTTTCACCACCAGCACCGTAAAGGGAACAACCTCTGCCTCTTGCAGCATTTTTTCTTTTGCCTCTTCGAGGGCAAAAATCATAACGCGTTCAAGAGTTTCCGGAATTTCCGGCACTTCTTCTTCACTGTTTTCAATTACTCTATCTGCCATGTCGCTCCTACCTGCTGAGACGTTACGATGATTGTAAATCATCGTAACTAAAATGGCGGAGGAGGAGGGATTCGAACCCTCGTCACCGGGATTGCCGGTGAAACGGTTTTCGAGACCGCCGCATTCAACCGCTCTGCCACCCCTCCGCGTGGGGTGTGGAATAGGTGTTGGCACCTTCTTTTTCATTTCTGGCGGAGAGATGGGGATTCACATCTGCTCGCTTCGCTCACATCTGTATACGTCGCGCTACGCGCTCCTCCGAAAACAGCCTTTTGGCTGTTTTCCCCTCACAGGTTCGAATCCCGTTCAGGTCATCACTTTACCAACCCAGAAATTCTTCCTTCTTTTTTCATTTCTGGCGGAGAGATGGGGATTCGAACCCCAGATACGCTTTTGACGTATACACGATTTCCAATCGTGCTCCTTCGACCAGCTCGGACATCTCTCCGTTTTGCCTCTGTCTTATTCCAGGTTTTGTTCGCCGGATTTATACAGCGGTTTCGTAGTATAAAGCAACTTGGTTTCGCTCACAAGCATTTTGCTGTGAAGGAAACCAAGTGTAGGGTCGTACTATTATTGATGCTTTAGCAACTAAGGAGTAGCGATTTCGCCACCTTCTGCGCCGGGGTTAGCTTCGGCATCAACTGCCGCTGCATCACTGGGAGCTGCATCTGTCTCAGCTGCGCCACTATTTTGATCCAGCGGTACTTCTTCAGGCTCTTCAGTGATGTTATTGTTTTGAGCTTTATAATCCTTGTGCTTTACGCCAAAGTTATTATAAATATCTGCGGGAATACCCATTTGGTCATAGTAACCAGAGCGTTCTTTGTCAGACAGCGAACCCAACTCTTCATCGTAGAGCTCAACGATTTCTTGCCAGAAAGGAGTCATGTCAATGTTGTAAGGAACCTTTGCTGGAATAGGGTTGATAACAATATCAGCTTCTTCTTTGTACTTTTCGAACCACTTTTCGTAATCTTCACCTTGTTTAACCTGGGGAACATTCGATTTAGAAGCATCAACAAATTCTGTCGGCACTTGATCAAAGCTGGTGATTTCTTCAGGAGCAGTAAAGGCAGCCGTACAAAGAATGATATGGAAGCCGTATTCACTTTCAACAAGCTCGCTCATTTTTCCTTCTTCAAGACCATCCAAAGCTGTTTGGTAAGCTTCAACCAATCCGCCTGAAATGATATCCCAGCTGATATCTCCACCTTGTTCTGCACTTGCGGTGTCTTTAGAATATTCTTTAACTGCGTCGGCAAAGGCAAGTTCGCCGGATTTGATCTTTGCAAGCACTTCTGTGGCAAGAGTTTTGTCTTCTGCATCAAAGAGAATATGAGAAGAGCGCTTTGCTCCATTAAGAGCATCTTTGTTTGTTTGCAGATATTCCAACACTTCCGCGTCTTTTGGATCTTTAAGAGGAGCAACTTTTTCCATCAGCTCCATTTCTTCCAGTCTTTGAGTTACAGCTTCGCGATATGATTCGTCGGTGAGCCCGGACTGCTCCAAAGCGCTTTGCCATGCTTCTTCGTTTTCGTAATTCTTTTTCATGGTATCAATTCTTGAGGTTACTTCAGACTCATCAACCGAAACATTGTTGTCTTTCAGCGCCATAGTAATAAGCTCTTTGTCGACAAACATACCAATCGCGTCTTCGCGGAACTTCTCTGGACTTGAACCTGAAGAAGCCAAGTATTCACCCCAGGCAGAATCTTCCGTCAGCTGATTACTGGTGCGAATGTTTTTCGCATAAATAGTAATGTCGTCTTCCATGATTTCGACACCGTTGACCGTTGCGGCCACACCCCCCGTTAAGCCATCCGTGTTGCTATTGCAAGCTGGCAGCGCAAACATTACTGCCGCCATGAGACCCATGATGCAAATAGTCTTTAGTGCTTTGATCGTTTTCATAGAACCTTCCCTTAAAGATACATTTGATTAAATCTTGTAGTTTCCATTAGTCGTACATTCTCTCACAGGCTTAAAATCCCCGCGAAGGTTGCACAATATACCCACTTTCTGTTCACATACCAAAATTTGCTTAGCTTTCAAGATCTTCTAAGTTTTTCGCAATTGCTTTTTGCTCTTCGTTGAGACGATTAATATGTTCATTGAGCTTGTTCAAAGTGGCTACGGAAGAAAGCGTTTGAACAATTCCCCACACCACCCCTGTGCTGCCAACCGCAAGAGCAAGAGGAATCTTCCTGAACAAAAGACAGACCACCGCCCCAAACCCTAGCATGATGAGCCCGTTTCGCCGATGGTCAAGAATTGCATCTCGTTGTTTAACCAGCTGCGTTCGGGCAGCAGAGATGCCAGCAAGGCGGGCTTCGTATTCACGTGCGGTAGTGAAATCTGATGAAGCGCTCCTCGCATGAGTGCTGTTTGTGCTGGTGGAGGCTTTGTTTTTTCCTTTGCCGGAAGTTAAATAGTCGTAGGCTTCCTGGAGGTTTTTGAATTGTTCGGTGGCTCGCTCTTGCAGCTTCTTGCTTGAAGCAAAGCGATCCGGGTGCAATATTTGCGCGACTTCCTTGTATGCCACCCGAATATCGTCTGCGGTGGCACTTTCGTCAAGTCCCAAAATACGTAAAGCTTCAATTCGGTTCATGTACATCCTGTAGTTCGAGATGGTTTCGCACATAGTAACACATATCTGTCCCCTCATGTCATCCTGAGGCACCCTATCGTCCTAAGCCCTCGTCATCCTGAGGCCCCCCCTTTTTGTCATGCTGAGGCCCCCCCCTTGTCATCCTGAGGCACCCCCTTGTCATCCTGAGGCGAAGCCGAAGGATCCATCCTTAAGTATGTGTCGTGCCCTCTCTAGATAAGCTTCGTTCGCTGCGCTCACTCCGCTTTGTCATTGTGAGGAGTTTCCGAAGGAAACGACGTGACAATCCATGGGTTATAGGCAACCCTCTTGTCATCCTGAGCGTAGGGTGCGAAGCACCCGTAGTCGAAGGATCCATAACGAAGTGAGCGCAAGCGAACGAAGTTTATTTAGGGAGGTTGCGAAGCAACCGACAGATATTTAAAAAGCAGGCACATTTCTGTACCTGCTTGATTAATGTGGTGGAGCATAAGGGGATCGGCAGCTGCTCGCTTCGCTCGCATCTTAGTACGTCGCGCTGCGCGCTCCTCCCAAAACAGCCCACTGGGCTGTTTTGCCCTCTCGGGTTCGATCCCTTTCACCCTATGGCAACAAAAAAACAGGCACATTTCTGTACCTGCTTGATTAATGTGGTGGAGCATAAGGGGATCGAACCCTTGACCTCAGGCTTGCAAAGCCCGCGCTCTCCCAGCTGAGCTAATGCCCCACATTTTCAAAACTCCCTCGCTCAAACTAGCTTTGCGATGAAGCGCTGCCTCTTAGTGGTGGGCCTAAGTGGACTTGAACCACTGACCTCACGCTTATCAGGCGTGCGCTCTAACCAGCTGAGCTATAGGCCCCAAAAAGACGCCAAAACACTTTATAACGTATACTGAGCAAGGTCAAGAAATATTTTTCTATTTGGAAAATTTGCGTTTGCGCTACAATGTTTTTAATTTTCTCGAAGCAAAGGGGTGCCAATGATTCCAGTAAGAGTACAAACTCTCATTGTTACCTCTGCTCCTGCGCCTTCCGTTATTGTGTTGCAGCCTATCGAAGAGGTTCCAGAAAATGAAAACTTCCGCATTGTTCCTATTTGGATTGGGGTGCATGAAGCGACGCAAATGGGAATAGCCCTGGAAAAAGCACGGTTCGCACGCCCTATGACTCACGATTTGTTTTTAGATGCTCTCACCAACCTGGATGCGCGAATCAAACAGGTAAATATTTACGACGTTAATGAATCAACATTTTTCGCAAAACTTATCTTACAGGCGCGGGATCGAGTGATTGAGCTCGATGCTCGCCCGAGTGATGCACTCGCTTTGGCTCTTCGCCAAGAAGCCCCCATCTATATGGAAGAATCCGTACTTGAGCGCTCTTCTTTCCCTTACGTTTTCAAGAAAAACCCCAACAAGGAAGCTGAAATCGCTGAATTTCGTCAGTTTGTAGAAAGTTTAGCCCCCGAAGATTTCGAGGGCTAAAAAACTGCACTTTATTTTCCCGGGCTTTTATCCTGGCTGAGCATCGTTTCCAACAATTGCCACGGCAGTTACTTTGTCTTTCGCCGCCACATTCATGACGCGTACTCCTTGCGTTGACCGCCCCAGTCGCGAAATGCCTTTGGCGGGAGTGCGAACCACAACGCCTTCTTCCGAAATAATCATCAGCTCGTCGTTGTCTTGCACAATTTTCATGGCAGCAAGCAGGCCTTTTTTGTCTGTCATAGTGATGGTGAAGACCCCTTGCCCACCGCGATGATGAATAGGATAGTCTTTGGAAGGCGTTCTTTTGCCATATCCTTTTTCTGTTATAACAAACAGGTCTGTGCCCGGAGTGGCAATTTCCATTCCCAAAACTCGAGCGCCAGCAGGCACGGTCATTCCGCGTACTCCCATAGTGTCGCGACCCATGGCGCGGGCTTCATCTTCATCCCAGGTGATAGCCTTTCCAGCCGAAGAAACCATCATGACATTTTGACCTTTAGCCACACGTTTTACCGTGATCAAGCTGTCGTTATCTTTCAGGTTAATAGCAATTAAGCCATCGCGACGGGTGCGATCATAAAGACTCATAGAGGTCTTTTTCACCATGCCTTGTTCGGTGGCAAACATTAAATATTCCTCTTGGGGGAAGTCTTTCGTGGCAATAACGGCAGAAATAGTTTCGCCTTTTTCGAGCGCCAACAAATTAACGATTGCCGTTCCGCGGGCATGGCGGGAAGCTTCCGGCAGTTCGTAGACTTTCAAACGGTAGACCTTACCCTTCGTGCTAAAGAACAACATATAGGCATGCGTTGAAGCGATGAACAGGTGTTCAACAAAATCGTTGTCTTTCAGGTTTACGCCCTGCATGCCTTTGCCACCGCGTTTTTGCTGGCGATAAGTGGTAATGGGCAGGCGCTTGATGTAGCCTGCCTTGGTAACGGTAACCACCATTTCTTCTTCAGCAATTAAGTCTTCAACTTCCAAATCCTTCGCAGCTTCCGACAGGCGGGTGCGGCGTGGGTTGCGATATTTATTCTTAATTTCAAGAAGTTCTTCTTTGATAATCTGGCGCACTAAATCGTCGTCGTTTAAAACGCGGCGGTAGAATTCGATTTTGCCCATAAGTTCGCGAAGTTCATCTTCGATTTTTCCGCGCTCGAGACCGGTCAAACGACGCAGGCGCATTTCTAAAATAGCGTCTGTTTGGCGCTTGGAAAGCCCGAAGCGAGCGGTGAGTTTTTCAGCGGCTTCCCCGTCTGTTTGTGACCCGCGAATAATCTTAATTACTTCATCAATGTTGTCGAGAGCAATAATGTAACCCTCAAGAATATGGGCACGCTCTTCGGCTTTTGCCAGGTCGTAGCGGGTACGACGTACGATAACCTCTTCTTGGTGCTCAAGGTAATACATCAGCGCTTCTTTAAGAGAAAGAACCTTCGGCACCCCATTTACCAGCGCCAACATAATAACCCCGAAACCAACTTGTAGCGAAGTGTGCTTATAAAGCTTGTTTAATACCACCTGAGGAATGGCGTTTGATTTCAAGTCGATAATTATGTCGATGCCATTTCTGTCGGCGGCATCATGCCACCCAGAAATTTCGGGCATTTTCTTTTCGCGAATTAGTTCGTCAAGCTTTTGGAGCAACTTCGTGCGATTTACCTGATAGGGAATTTCGGTTATAACAATTGAACTTCTGCCGCCTTTTCCTTCTATAATTTTGCTTTTTGCACGAATTACCAGCGAACCGCGGCCTGTTTCGTAGGCATCAACAATCCCCTGTCTGCCCATGATGGTGCCGCCCGTTGGAAAGTCGGGGCCGGGCAATACGGTCATTAAATCTTCCGTTGTTGCTTCCGGGTTATCGATCAACATACACGCCGCGTCGATAGTTTCTCCCAAATTGTGGGGCGGAATGTTTGTCGCCATACCAACAGCAATTCCAGCAGAGCCATTAATAAGCAAATTCGGGAATCGAGCAGGTAAAACGGTGGGTTCTTCTAGGCGTTCATCGTAGTTTGGTTGAAAATCGACCGTTTCTTTGTCTAGGTCACGCATGAGTTCCATTGCGGCTTTGTCAAGGCGCGCTTCGGTATAGCGCATGGCTGCTGCGCTATCGCCGTCGATAGATCCGAAGTTTCCGTGCCCATCAATCAGCGGCACCCGCATAGAAAAAGACTGCGCCAAGCGAACCATCGTGTCATAAACTGCTGAATCACCGTGGGGGTGATACTTGCCGATTACGTCACCAACAGTACGAGCAGATTTTGAATGCGGACGATTCGGCGTAATGCCGCTTTCGTTCATGGCATAAAGAATACGGCGATGAACAGGCTTTAAGCCGTCCCGCACGTCGGGAAGGGCACGAGAAACAATAACGCTCATCGCATATTCAAGAAATGATGCTTGCATTTCCTTTTCAAGGTCTGCTTGCAGCACGGTGGTTCCACTTAAATCAAAGCTGTTAACGGCCATTTTTTTCATTGATGCCGTCGTTTTTTCTTCAAGTTCGGCTTCTTCGTCGGCGTCGTCTAGTTCTTCGAATTCCGCTTCTGCGTCTTCTGCGTCTTCGTCGAAGTCGTAGCCTTCGCTTTCCGTGTCGAAATCAGTTTCTTCGTCTGGCATTTCGGGTGTGTTCATGTCTTCGTTTTGGTCTGGCACCTTAATGCTCCTTTATTAAATGTCGAGGAAGCGAACGTCTTTTGCGCGCTTCTGAATAAATTCTCTGCGGGGTTCAACCTGATCACCCATTAAGTCGCTTACTACCCTTTCTGCTTCGGCAGCATTTTCAATACTCACCTGCAAAAGGGTGCGGCTACTTGGTTCCATCGTGGTTTCCCAAAGCTGCTGCGGATCCATTTCTCCCAAACCTTTATAGCGTTGAATGTCGTATTTGTCCGGGTTTTCAACTTCTTTCAAGGCTTTTTTCAGCGCTGATTCATTGAAGAGGTATTGGTCGATTTTGATTGAGCGAGAATTTTTTTTCTTCAGACCGTAAAGAGGCGGCTGAGCAATATAAATGTAGCCCAAATTAATGAGCTCTGGCATATAGCGATAGAAAAAAGTTAGCAATAACGTGCGGATATGTGCACCGTCTACGTCTGCATCAGTCATGATAATGATGCGGTGGTAACGAGCTTGTTCTGCGTCAAAATCTTCGCCGATATTGGTGCCGATGGCCGTAATCAAAGAAGAAATAGTGTCTGATGAAAGAGAGCGATGAAGGCCTGCACGTTCCACGTTTAAAATTTTGCCCCTTAATGGCAAAATTGCTTGAAACTTACGGTCGCGAGCTTGTTTCGCGGAACCACCCGCAGAATCGCCCTCCACAATAAACATTTCTGACTGAGAAGCATCCTTGCTTGAACAGTCGGCTAGTTTGCCCGGAAGAGAAAATGACTCCAGTGCATTTTTGTTGCGAGACATTTCCCGTGCTTTGCGGGCAGCTTCGCGCGCTTTCAACGCTTGGGTTGCTTTATCGATAATGCGCTTAGCGGGAGACGGGTTTTCTTCCAAGAATTCTGTGAGCCCTTGGGTAACTGCCGTTTGTACCAAAGAGCGAATTTCGGTATTCCCCAGTTTTGTTTTTGTTTGACCTTCAAACTGTGGGTCACGCAGTTTCACCGAAATAATCGCCGCCAACCCTTCGCGGGTATCATCTCCCGAAAGGTTGTTGTCTTTTTCCTTGAGCACTCCCCTATTGCGTGCGTAATCGTTGATTGTTCTGGTTACCGCTTGCTTAAATCCGTCGAGGTGAGTGCCACCTTCTTGGGTGTTAATGTTGTTAGCAAATGCCAAAACTGAATTAGTGGAATAAGAAGTTGACCACTGCATGGCAACTTCCACCGCCCCATCGTCTGTTGCGGCCTCGAAATAGATGGGCTTGTTGAGGGTTTCTTTGCCCACGTTGAGAAATTTTACAAAATCTTGGACGCCGCCGGCGTACTGGAAAACATCTTGTTTTGGCTTGCCGTCTTGATCTAAATTTCTTTCATCATTAAAGATGATCTTGAGGTTCTTGTTCAGAAAAGCCATTTCGCGAAAGCGATTGGCAAGAGTTTCGTAATCAAAAACGGTGGTTTCTTCAAACACTTCCGGATCTGGCCAAAAAGTTACTTTGGTGCCCGTTCCTTTTGCTTTCCCCAGCTTTTTCAGCTTTTCGACAGTTTTGCCCTGAGCAAATGCGATGCCGTATTCTTCCCCATCACGCTTGATATTTACCTCCACCCGGGAAGAAAGAGCGTTCACGACCGAAATGCCAACGCCATGCAGGCCGCCGGAAACTTTGTAGCCTTCGCCACCAAATTTACCACCAGCATGAAGAATGGTAAGAACCACTTCTACGGTGGGAATTTTTTCTTTCGGGTGTTTGTCTACGGGAATTCCGCGCCCGTTGTCGTTACAGGTAATTGAATTGTCTTCATGAATGGTGACTTCGATTTTGTCGCAAAAACCTGCAAGGGCTTCGTCAACCGCATTGTCAACCACTTCATATACAAGATGGTGTAGGCCGCGCGGCCCTGTTGAACCAATATACATTCCTGGGCGCTTGCGAACGGCCTCTAGCCCTTCGAGCACCTGAATTGCGTCGCCATCATAACGCTCGGGTTTTGTTTGAGTCACAAACTGCTCCTTTTTGAGTGCGTTTCCAAGTTGTTTGGATTACTATTGAGAAGGTTTCACCCCCGTAAATCCACAAAAGAATTGTATCATATTCTATTACCATAGAAACACTTTTTATAGTGTTTAAACGGATTATGAGCGGGTTTAAGCCACAATATCTTGCATTTCCATCACTTTTTCACATTGTGGTCATTTTTGGCGTTCAGAGTGGGTTTTGGGGTGTTGTTGATTTCTTCCATTCCTTATCGGCGATTATTGCCTTAAGGGCTATTTCTCTGAGTTTATCATCTTCAATTACTGAAGCGATATTTTCGGCTTCCTTTTTCTCTTTTTTCGTAAGCGGAATGGGTGTTTCCCCGTTTTCCCCTTCTTCTTTTTTTCTGAAAGGGTAGTTTTTTCGATAATCTCCGCGGGATATAAAAATTTTTAGCTCGTCGATTTTTTCGTTGTGCTCCTGCAAAAGTTTAAGCTTAATGAGTTCTCTTCGCGCGTTAAGCTCTGTAGCCGTAATACTGTCGTCAACGTAGGCGATAAGTGTTTTGGTTTTCCCTGCCTCTTCTTCTTTCGTTTTTGGTGGGGTGTTTTCGTTCTGGTTGCCTGGGAGCTGTTCCTTCGAAAGCTTTATTTCTTCGGTATTTTTCACGATGTAGACCGCGTTGGTGTGTTCAAGAATGTATTCGTCGACACAAGCTGCCCACATTGCCCTCACTTGCGCTGCCCGGTGAGCAATTTTCGCAAATGAATTATCTTTGCCCAGCTGGCTGTAAACTTCGTTTATGTTTTCGGAAACCTTTTTCATTTGCCAACCTCTTTTGTTTCTTCGTTTTGGCGTTGAAGGGTTCCTTCCTGGGGGAGCTTTATGATGGTTACTTTCTCGAGGATATCTTGGGGGAAATAATCGAGAGTTGTTGTGGTTATAAATGTTTGAATATCGTCTGAAAGTCGTGTCAACAGGGCTTTTCGGCGTTCGCCGTCGAGCTCGCTCATAACATCATCAAGGAGAAAAATTGGCTTTCTGTTGGTCGTTTCTTGGATTACGGCTATTTCGGCCAGCTTAAACGCTAAAACGAGTGAGCGTTGCTGTCCTTGGCTTCCATAGATGTGAGCATTTTTGCCGTTGATAAAAAACTCTATTCGGTCAGCGTGCGGACCGAATAGGGAAATTTTTTTTGAAATTTCTTCTTTTCCCTTGTTGGTGAAAGTTTCTTGAAAAATTCTTTGCGTGTCTTCGTCTTTGGTTTTTGGAGCGGAAGTTACGGTGTGGTTTTCGGGGTCAGCACTTTCCCAAAAAGGCACATACAAGCAGTCTAGGTTCTCTTTATTGTTGGAAATACTTTCGTAATACTCTTTAATATAGGGCGCCATTCGGTTGAATAATGTACGGCGATAATCTTGAAATTTCACGCCGATGATTACGATCATTTCATTAATGCTTGTAAGAAAGTCCTCTTCAAACCCTTCTTTTAAGAGTTGGTTTTTATGGCGAATTAATTTTTCGTAATCTTTTTTTACTAAATGATAGTTGGCGTGAATTTGGATTCCTATCGCATCAAGGGTTGCTCTTTTTATGCTTTGAGATCCTTTTATGAGAGCTAAGTCGTCAGGAGTGAAAATCACTGCCGGTAATTGGCCTCGTAAATCTTTTGGTCGCTTCGTGTTGCCGTTAACTTTATAGACTTTTTTACCTTCTACGATTTGAAGCGTTACTTTAAGGTCTCTTATCTCGTCTTTTTCTTGCACTTCAATAATAAAATCTTCAGCTCCCCAATATAAAAGTTGTTCAGTCTTGGCGTTTCTTAACGAAGTAAGGGCAGTTAGGAGTTGTATTCCTTCAATAATATTTGTTTTACCCACGGCATTTGGGCCGACAAAAATAGTAAGGGTATTTATTTTTTCCAGTTGGAACGTGGAATAATTTCTAAAATTCTTAAAAGCTAGACTGTTAATAGAAAGTCCCATATTTTTTATTGAATTCGCACGGGCATAATAAGGTAGAAGAAGTTTTCTTCTCCACCTGCTCTAAAGATTCCTGGTTTGTTGGTGTTTTGAATCTCGAGAAAAACGTTTTCGGTTTCAATACTACTTAATCCTTCAATAATATAACCGTGATTAAAAGCAATAACCACGTCTTCCCCTGTTGCTTCCCCCGATAAGGTTTCTTGAGAACTTCCAATATCTTGAGCAACGCTTGATAACTGAACCGTTTGAGAAGCAATGTTAATGTCAATTTTTATAGGGGCAGTTTTTATATCGAGTGTTGAAACTCTTTTAACTGCTTCATTAAGGCGGTTTGTTTCCAATTCTATTCTTGTATTGTAGTTATCAGGTAAAAGCTGTTTATAGTTCGGGAAATTTCCTTCAAGTCGGCGGTTAATAAAAATAGTGTCTTTATAAGTAATAATTATCTGGTTCTCAGATAAAGCAAGGGTGATTTGGGAATCTGTTTGAGGAAGCGAAATAATATCCTGGAGAAATTTTCCGGAAATTACCGCTTCAAATTCTTCTTGTTGGGAATTTTCTAATTCCTTTTCGGCTATAGCTAAACGATAAGAATCGGTTGCCACCATTTGAAGGGTTTTTTCTTTAAAGGTTATTAATACCCCGGTAAGAACTGCACGGCTTTCGTCTTTCGAAACAACACGAGCGACTTTTTTTACCATATGAGAAAAAGTACTGAAAGGTAAAGTTATTTCTTGACTGGCTGAAACTTCAGGAAAGGTTGGAAAATCTTCTGGGTTGAGAGTTTTAATGGAAAAAGAAGAGGCATCACACATAATGATAAGGTCTTGATCAGAAAGTTCTAATGAAACCGCTGCGTCGGGAAGATTTTTAACTATTTCAGAAAAAAGTCTTCCAGGAACGACAATTTTTCCTTCGTTTTCAATTAAAGCGTCGGTGTTGTATTTAATAGATAAAACTAAATCGGTTGCTTGAAAAGTTAAACTATCTTTTTTCGCTTCAATAAAAATCCCAGAAAGAATAGGGAGTGTTGTTTTAGAAGACACTCCTTTACTAACAACTGAAATGGCATTCTGTAGTTCTTTTTGGTTAATACTGAATTTCACTTCGTTTCCCTTCTTTAAATCTTTCAAGTTGTTTGAATGATACTTGATTCTCACTTTGCTTGCGCGGGAAAATTAGGAGCTTCGCAGGATAAAAAGAAATACTCTTTACAATTAAGGAGTTCAAATTTAGTAAAAGAATTATTGTTAAGGGTTTGTATTAGATACTTTCTTTATTCTTTTATTTTTTAGATAGTATTAATAATAAGGACTGTTGATATGTTGATAACTTCTGTTTCTGCAGCTATTCTTCAATTTTTAAAAGGTTCTAATGTGTTGATAAAATGCTACTTCTCTCAACATGTTTTATCGCTTTAGTTATCTCTCTTACAGAAAGAAGAGTTATTGTCATTTTTTCAGTAACTTTTAACAACGTTTTCCTCTATTTAAGAAAAACCCGCTTTTGGGAGATTAAAACAATAATAAACGCCAGGACAAGTACTAGTAAAAAGAAAAGTTTCTTAAGATTCCTTAATAAGTTGGCGAAGTGTTTCGAGTTCTTCTCTTAATTCCCTATTTTCTTTCATTTTTGTTGATACATTATCGTAAGAATACATGACAGTACTATGGTCTCTGTTGAAGTTTTTCCCAATGTCAGCATAAGGGAGATCAAGCATTTCCCTGCAGAGATAAATACCTATTTGACGTGCATAAATAATATTACGGGTTCTTTTTTTCCCTATGAGGTCTGAATGACTAATTTTATAGAAACCTTCGACTTCTTTTTGAATATCTGCAACGGTGAGCCTTTTTGAAGACCCTCCTGAAAAATGATTTTCGAGGATTTTTTGTACCTCGAAAAGCTCAATGTTTGGTTTATTGAAGAACGTCATTTGATAAATTACCGTAGTGACCGCGCTTTTTAATTCTCGAATGTTAGATCCAGAACTTTCGGCAATAAAAACTTGAATTTCGTTAGGGATATTAAAATTGGATTGGTTTTCATTTATCTTATATTCTTCGATAAATTTTCTCACGATTCCTAGTTTAGTTTCTATTTCAGGAGGTTGAATATCAAAAGTTCCTCCTGAATTAAAACGACTTTGATATCTTTCATCGATGTCGATATTTTTAGGTGCTCTATCTGCGGAAAGAACCACTTGTTTTCCCTGATTAACTAAAGTGTTAAATATCTGAAAAACAATATCGAGAGTTTGTTTTTTTCCTTGAAGAGATTGAACGTCGTCTATTAATAAAACATCAGCTTCTTCGTAGCGCGTTTTGAAGTTTTTAAAGCTTGATTTTTCTTTATCATGAGCCATGCTCGCTTCGGTGTATTCATTGATAAGTTGAATTGAGTCAACGTAAACCGTTTTTAATGCGGGAAAGGTTTCATGGAGATAATTTTGGATAGCGCGAAGTAAATGGGTTTTACCTAACCCACTTTTTCCATAAATAAAAAGTGGGTTAAGGTGCGATTTACCAGGTGTTTCAGCTACAGCTACCGCCATATAATAAGCAGTTCTGTTGGAATCGCCAATTACAAAATTTTCGAAAGTTAATGAAGATGTTGGGAGTAATTCCTTTTCTTCATAGGATGGAGGCGTTTTTGCTACAGAAGTAAGTATTGGCGTTGATAGAGAAGATGGCGTGAAATTTCCCTCATTTTCCTCTTCACTTATTTTGTTATTAGGTTTTAGAGGAGGTGATGAAGGCCGCGAAGTTATTTCAGTACCCTCTTCTTGTTCTAGCTGAAAATCGACAGCAATATTTACGGTATAAGGAATGCGATATAAGTCTTCGAGGGCTTGTTTGATGTATTCAACATAATTACGTTCGATCCAACTTTTTATGAAATCATTATCTGCTGTGAGCATTAAGTAGCCATCACTCATTGCTTGTGGTTGAAGGCGCGAAAAAAAGGCGCTGATCTGCGTTTTGTCTATATTGTCGTAGCTTTTTATTTGGTTACAAATATCAGTCCACGTAGAATTAAGTTTTTCGGTATCCATAATTTCCCTTTATTTTTTTAAAACTAAAGTAAACGTAAAATTTTTAATAGTAAGTAAATACTAACACTGAAAACTAAATGAAAAACATCATACAATTTTTTCTCACGTTTATATGCTGGTATTTTATGGATTTCTCTTTATGGTTAGTAAAAATAAACCTGTTCGTTATTGTTACAAAAGTTAAAGTTCACTGGCTTAAAGCTTCGGCGGTATTAAAACCTAAATCGGTAAGTATTCTTTTTTGCCCAATTGTTTTTTCGATGAGGCGATATTCTTCTAGTTTTTTCAGAATACCAAAAACACTTGATTGTGGAATATCAGTTAGTTTCACGAGGTCAGTTACGCCTAAAGCTCCTTCAGAGTTAAAGAAAAGAAGAGCTTCTTTTTCCCGGGTTGTTAAGGGAGGAATAAGAGATCGGAAAGACTGTTGCACCTGTTGAGGGCTGCTTTCAATGAGGCTGATAGTAACTACTGCCCCAGAAGTAAGGTTATCTTCAATTGAAATAGTCCCATGCGAGAAACTTAGGTACTCTTTAACGATAGGGAGGCCAGATCCAACTCCACGAATATAATCCTTCATTGGTTCTGTTGCAGAAGTGAAGCCAGGCTGCTGCGCTTTTTCTTTTTGAGTAATTCCCGGACCTTGATCAGAGAACCTAATAGTATTTCCTTTATTAAGGATAGAAACCACAATTTCTTGAAAATGAGCGTGAATAAAGTTTTCAGTAACTTCACGAATAACTGTGTAAGGAATTGATCCTCCTGCAGTGGAGGCTTGTTCATAAACCTTAGTTGTAAGAGTTTCAATAAATTCATTGGTTGGCGCGGGATCTGTTTTAGTAATACGAGGAGCGCTACGCAGGTTATCGTAAAAAGCGATGCGAGCAGTTGTTGAAACAAATGAATAGTCTTTATTCATCAGATTTATTGCGGGTAGCGAAAGTGATGAATTATCCAACTCCGAAGGAATTATTTTTTGCTCTTTATCGTCCAATGCTTTTCCTGATGTAGGGGTATATTTCGGTTTTGATCGTCAATATTCAGTATAATTCAGTCAACTTTCAGCCGCAACCGAATGTTTTCTGGGTAAAAAGGAATAATATAGCCTAAAAAGAAAAGAAATTCGAGGATATTTCTTTAGGAATCAAGGAAACAACAAGGGAATTCAGAGTTATCAACAAATTATTCAAAAAATGTGGAAAACAGTGAAAAGCCTAAAATAAGGATTGGGAAAAATGTGAATAATAAAAAAAATTGTTAATAGTACTGGTTTAAAGACGGAAAAATTTATTTCCCCTGATGGTTATTAAGGGTACAAAAGTAACCTGCGAATTTTGAAGTTATAAGAGGCCAAAAAAAGCGGTACATCTGTTTGAAAGAAGATAGTAATAATTGAATAAAGCCTGGTAGTAAGCTGTTTTATGTTTCATTTTGTGCTTTTAATGAAAATGAAAACCGAACAAAAAAATCCAAAAAAATATTCTTGACATTTTCGTTTTATTAAGATTTCCACAAAGGCTTCTGAGTGAAAAATTAGTTTTCCACTTTTTCCACAATTAAATAATTCATTTTGTAACGATTTTATTAGTTTTGTAAAAAAGAATAGGCTAGTTTTAAGATGGCTCCGAAAGTTTGTTTCTTACCTCCTCTATTCATTCCCAGCCTTTAAAACTCACAAACTTCATTTACTACTTCACATTCTATAATCTGAAAATTTCAGATTATAGAACCCATACCCATACCCACACCCACACCCACACCCACACCCACACCCACACCCACACCCACACCCACACCCATTTGTATTCCATAATATGAAACCTCACATTCTGGAATCCGAAATCTTCATATTCCAGAATATGAACCCACTCCTATTCACACCTATTCAAATTCTGTAATCCGAAAATTATTAAAATGAAACTTAGAGAAACCGAGAGAAATAAAAAAATCGTTGACAAGAGCAGTGATTAGTATACAATTTGGAAGTTACTCTTTGAACCAGAAGGGAAAGCTAATGAAGCGCACTTATCAGCCAAATACGCGGAAACGTGCAAAATGTCACGGGTTTCGCTCGCGTATGTCTTCAAGAGGCGGTCGCGCCGTCTTGGCGGCACGTCGCGCAAAGGGACGTAAGCGCCTCTGCGTGTAATGAGGTTTCGTGTTGGAGACAATTAAGCCCAGCACCGAGATTTCGTATCTATTTACACAAGGGAGGCGTTTCAGCTCCCCTTTCGTCACGTTAATTTTTGATATTTCTCAACACGGCCAAACAGGTCGTGTTGCTTTTATTGCTGGAAAAAAATTAGGGAATGCGGTTTGGCGCAACACAGCAAAAAGGCGAATGAGGGCAATTTGTCAGGAATTAGGCGGTCCTTGGGGCGGTTATGATGTGATATTTCTTGCAAAGCCGCAAATAAATGACGTTTCTTATAGTAAAGTTCTTAATGCGTGTAGTAAAAGCCTCTCACGGGTCTTTCCCGAGAATGAGTTATGAGAGTTTTTAGGTGTAAACAGTGAAGGCTGATATTAATCTAATCAAGAAAATTCCCTGTAAACTAGCGATTTTTCTTATTTCTTTTTATCGTGCAGCAATTTCACCTATACTACCTTCGAGCTGCCGGTTTATTCCGAGCTGCTCAGAATACGGAAAAGAAGCCTTTGAAAAATACGGCTTCAGAAAAGGCTTTACTTTAACAATAAAGCGGATTTTAAGGTGTCGACCAGGAGGGCCTCACGGGTACGACCCTGTCCCGTAATGCGAACAAGCAGTGAACCAGAGAGCTACAAAGGCTAATGGCTTAAAAGCTTCCAGAGCTAAACAAGCTGATTGCGCTCGAAGTAGTTAATGTTTCATAAAAGGCTTGGAAGCGTTTTGTGGTAGGGAAAAGACGAGAAGTGCCAGGCTTTCTTTGAAATATTGAAAGGGTTTTAGTTATGGGCGATATTGCAGGTGTTTTTACTCAGTGGATCTTTGACGTAATACATTCTCTAGACAAGGCGTTTGGCGATTGGGGGCTTGCGATTATTGTATTCACAATTATTTTTCGTATTATTGTTTCCCCTCTTATGCATAAGCAATCGAAGTCTTCTTTTCAGATGACAAAACTTCAGCCAAAAATGAAGGCTGCGCAAGAGAAGTATAAAGAAGACCCAGTTCGTATGCAGGAAGAAACGCGTAAAATTTATGCGGAAGCAAAAGTGAACCCTTTAGCTGGGTGTTTACCGCTGTTGCTTCAAATGCCAATTTTCTTCGCGCTGTTCTATGTTTTACGTAACCTAAAAGACTATATTATGAAAATCGAAGGGGCAGTATATGTTGACCCCTCTTTTTATAATCTTGTTCCTAGTCTCACGAAGCTCCCTAGTGAAGCATATGTTGAAGGAATAGGAATATTTATTCCTTACCTTATTCTTATGGTTGTGTTTGCAGGCGCTACGTTTTTACCAATGATGCTGCAGCAACAAGGAAAAGATAGCCCCCAGCGTAAGCAAATGCTTATCATGGGAGGAATTATGAGTATAGTAATGGTCGTTGTGGGGTGGAATATGCCTGGTGGAGTTCTCCTTTTCTGGGGTGCATCAGGGCTTATTGGTCTCGCACAGACACAGATTTCAATGAGTATTTTTAGAAAAAGAGATGCAGCTGAAGAAGCTGCTGTGGTTGATGTAAAGCCTGTTGAGGTAGAGGTTGTGCGTAAAGCTAAGAAGCCACGTCCCACGAAAAAGGGTTAAAAGATAGTCTACGACCACTAGTCGTTAGAATAGACGGAACCACCAAGCACAAAGGAGTGTTTATGTCTGAGGAAAAAACACAAGATATTGTGGAAAATGAAGAATTAAGTGAAGCTATCGAAAAAGAAGAGATAGAGGCAGGAATTAAGGAAGAGGAAAAAGACGAGAAAGAGGTTTCTACATCATTAGACGACGAAGGAAGTGAAGAGCCTACAGGTAATGAAGAGGGTCTTTCTGACGATGAGCTAGATGCTGTAGCCGATACTGCTATATCCGTTCTTCAAGAAATGCTGAAATATCTCAGTGTCGGAGAAATCACGATTGATGAATATGAGGGTGACGAAGGCGAGCTGATTCTAGATATTACAGGAGATGACCTGGCCGTTCTTATTGGTCGCCACGGTAAAACGCTTGACGCCTTACAAACGCTTGTGTCTGCAGTAACCGCACGGAAAATTGGATTCCGCTACCCTATTGTTGTTGATGTAGAGGGCTATAAAAACCGACAAAGGCAAAAGCTTGAATCAATTGCTCGCTCTGCTGCAAATAGAGCGGTAAGCCAAAAGAAGAGCGCCAAATTACGCCCTATGACGCCGTATGAACGGCGCCTAGTCCATATAGCCTTACGAGAAGATAAGCGCGTAGAGACCGCTTCAGAGGGTGAAGGAAGCGCCCGACACGTGGTAATAATTCCTCTATAACAATCAAGCAGGACAAAAGAGCCTTTAGAGGCCTATAGACGAAGAAAAGAGCTGAAGACAAGAGTAATAAACGACAAAAGAGAACTATCGGACACGACAGAACAAACAGTTCTGTCGTGTTTTTATGTTTCACGTGAAACATGGCGGCAGATAAGAAATTGTTAGAGAATAGAGAAAACTGTATCAACCCAAAACAGGAACAAACTAGACTTTTGTTGACTGAGGGTAAACGCGTCGGCTATCATCGATATGTTTCACGTGAAACACTAAAGTGCTTTAGCCCTAAAACGTCTAAGGCTCACAAATTGTTTCACGTGAAACAATAGAGAAAAAGAAAGAATATTTTACAAGTTATGAAAGGAACAGCAGTGCTCCAGCAGAGCTTAAATAGAGAAAATCTCAATTGGGAGATGCTTCCTCTTAAGAAAAAAAAGCTAATAGAACAGCATTTAAGGCTTGTGCTTGAGGCTAATAAAAAGACAAACCTTACACGAATCTCCTCTTATGATGAAGGAGTTTTACTTCATGTAGAAGATTCTCTCGTTGGACTTCAAGAGCTTTCCGGGGCTCCTGAAGGGTTTTATGCTGATATGGGGTCTGGTGCGGGGTATCCAGGAATTCCGCTTTCGATAGCATTAGGAAAGCCCGTTCTGCTTATCGATTCAGTTGCCAAGAAGATGATAATTTTAGATTCAATAATTAAAGAATTAGGGCTTGAGAGCCATATAAGCACTTATTCTGGACGGATTGAAGAGTTGTCTCGGGAAAGAGGCGGGGAATTTGCTGTCTTAACTGCGAGAGCATTAACCTCTCTGCCTTCATTATTGGAGCTAGCCGCTCCACTATTGCAGCTTTTTGGGCAGCTTGTTTGTTTTAAGGCACAACCTTCTGCAGAAGAGGTCGAGGCTGCGATGTCTTTGGAGGAAAAACTAGGACTAACCTTAGTTTCTGATAGAAAAACTATGCTTAGCGACAAAACAATAACACGGAGAATTATGGTATTCGAGAAGCAGGCGCAGCCAAAAACAGAGCTTCCAAGGAGGACGGGATTAGCTCAAAAACGGCCTTTGGCCTAATAAAATGTTTCACGTGAAACATTTTATTAAAAGAAGACATGTTTGAAAGAGGCTTTTAGGATCAATTTAGGGAAAACTGGCAACTAGGGAGATGTTTCACGTGAAACATCTCCCTTAAACTATTAGAAAAGAAAGAAAACCCTTGAGTCTTCTGTGTTTCACGTGAAACAGTGGCTTCTTTCTGTTATTTCTAGTTTACTAGCTAGGGATAATTGTTTCACGTGAAACACGTGATTAGCCGCGATTAGTGCTTGTTGCTTACTGAAGAAAGAGAAAGACCTACAGAGTCATTTCGTCGTCTTTGTGCAGCATTATGAATTGCCTCACACACACCTTCAAAGTTCTCCCAAATATATGAATTTGGAAAACGTAGCTCCTCTATTTCAAGCATTTCTAAATAATTTGTTCGTAGTCTGTCTCTTTTAATATTGCGCTCTTCATAGTGCTGAGAGCCGTCAAGTTCGATCGAAAGACGCACTTTATTGCAGAAAAAGTCAACAATATAGGGTCCAACAATCTTTTGTTGTCGAAACGGTAGAGAATAATCCCTTAAAAAATTAAACCAAAGCTTTCGTTCTGCAAGAGTCATGTTATAACGTAAGTCTTGTGCGTTGTTTACTAATCTGTTTTCTCGTGGAAGCCCCATTTGTTTTCCTTTCTCTTTTTTAAACCATCATACACGGGTGATATTACAAATGTTACACAGAAAACTTAAGCGAGCCTTCCATTAATCTTGCGCGAATAACAGGCAAATCAAACGTGGATATAATATAAACCTTACACAAATCTTACGCGAACCTTAATAAAGTGTTTCACGTGAAACACTGAAGAAAAGAAAAGGTCTTTTCTTCAGCAGAAACGAAACACCTAAGCCTATCTTTTCTTTTACAAAAAGGAATGTTTCACGTGAAACACCAAGGAATTCGCTGCCCGAACTTTTTATTAGGAATACCAATGATAGGAAAACGAATGATTTAGAGAGTTCTTTGGTTGTATGTTTCACGTGAAACAATTCTGTATGCTGGAAACTCTGTGTTCCTTGCAGGAATTAATGTATACTATCGCTATTACCTACACCTCTACGGAAGGAGCTCTTGTGGGAATACTTGATGGTCTGAAACGAGACAAAACAGAAGAAGAGACTGTCGCTTCGAACGACCAAAACGGCGCAACATCCAAGCAAAACAACAAAGAATTAGAGTCTTTTACTGAGCGCGATGCAGAAAGTGCAACCGTTTTTGAGCGCGTGGTAGAAGGCGAAAAAGAAGAGACTGTTCCGCGCAGCATGAAACCCTATTCAGAAAAAAAGCCCGTTAAACACGTGGTGGGACAAACTAAAGTATTGGCTATCATCAACCAAAAGGGTGGAGTTGGGAAATCTACTACGGCAATCAATCTAGCTGCAGCTCTGGGTGCAAAAAATAAACAGGTTCTCCTTATAGATTTTGACCCTCAAGGGAACTCTACTAGCGGATTAGGAATTGAAAAAAACCTGCTAGAGAACTGTGTATATGACGCGCTTTTAAATGAAGTTCCTATTGAGGAAATTATAATTCCTGACGTATGTGAGGGGCTCGACCTTATTCCTGCGACGATCAACCTTGCTGGTGCAGAAGTTGAATTAGTGTCAGAAATGGCGCGCGAGAACCGCCTTAAAGATACGGTTGGAAGCATACGAGGAAAATATGACTTTGTTCTCATTGATTGCCCGCCGTCTCTTGGATTACTTACGGTGAATGCTCTTGTTGCGGCAGATAAGCTGCTCATTCCTATTCAGTGTGAGTTCTATGCGCTTGAAGGAGTGACAAAACTTCTTGATTCGATGAAACGAGTCAAAAGTATGCTAAACCCGAGCCTCGACACCTTTGGTGTTCTGCTAACCATGTATGATTCGCGAACAACGCTTTCTCGTCAGGTGTCTGATGAAGTTCGTAATTACTTTGGGAAAGGGGTGTTCGAGACAGTTATTCCTCGCTCAGTTAAGCTATCTGAGGCTCCGAGTTTTGGGCAGCCGATCACCGAATATGACCCGACGGGCAAAGGTGCAAAATCTTACGTTGATCTTGCAAAGGAAGTGATTTCTCGTGGCTAAAACAACGAAAGGCGGACTTGGACGAGGTTTAAATTCTCTCATTAGTGGGAGTCTTGACGAGGCTTTACCTGCGGAAAAGCCTCAAAAGGAAGCTCAGAATGTCGAGGGCGGAGCACAAAGAGAAAGAGACGAACCTAGAAGGCCTGTTGCTGCAGGAGTCGCAGCGCCTGAATTAAGTCAAGCGTTAGGAAAGAATAAAGAAGAGTCACTTTCAGGAAGTACTGGAGGTGTTGGAGGTGTTGGAAATATTGGCGACACTAGTGTAGATAAAGGTTCTGGCATTGATGGGGTTTCAGATAAATCTCAGAACCTAGATACTCCTACCAAAAAAGAGACTGTGACCAGCAGAGATGGTGGATTCCCACAAAGAAGTGAAGCTCGAAAATCGTTTTACGATGAAGATGATCACGTGGTAATTAAAAGCGTGAAAGAGCGGATAGTTGAAGAGAAGACCCGTATTGTTGACGAAATAGAACTCTCTTCCATTAAGCCTAATCCAGATCAGCCGCGTACTAATTTCAAAAAAGAAGAGCTAGAGGAATTGGCGGCATCAATCGAAAAAGACGGACTGTTGCAGCCTATTGTGGTGCGTCCATTTGGCAACGAATATCAGATTATTGCTGGTGAGCGTCGATATCAGGCATGTAAGGCGCTCGGGGTTAAAGAGGTACCCGTGCGTATTCGTGAAGCAGACGATGATAAGGCTCTTGAGTTGGCGATGGTAGAAAATATTCACCGCGAAGATTTGAACCCTATTGAAGAAGCATACGGCTATCGGCGCCTTATGGATCGCATGGGTCTGACTCAGGGTGAAGTGGCTGAAGTTGTTTCGAAAGGCCGGTCGACTATCGCGAACGCTATGAGGTTGTTGGAGCTGCCAGAAGATGCTCAACAGTTGCTGTTTGAGGAAAAGATATCTGCTGGCCACGCCCGGGCGATTCTTGCAATCCCAACCGAAGAGGGACGCCAGAAGTTGACAGAAAAGATGGTAAGCGAAAAGATTTCCGTGCGCGAAGCGGAAACAATTGCGCGCCTTTATGCGGGCGCGCAAAATAAAGGCGCGAATCCCGAAAAGCTGCCAGCACCGAAGTCTTTCAAAATGATAGCGCGGTCGTTGAGAACTGCATTACAAACAGGTGTTCGTGTAAAGTCTTCCCAAGGAAAGAACAAAATAGAAATTGAGTTTAAAGACGAGGAAGATTTACAGCGTTTATTTGGGGTGATCACTTCTTCTGAAGCTGAGAAGTAAGTTGTCCACAGGCGCCCGCAATGTCTGAACCTTTTGAAGCACGTATCGTAACAGGTACGTGCTTTTCTTCTAGCTGTCGCTGCCAATTTTGAATTGTCGAAGTGGAACTTGGCAAAAGCATGTTCAGTTCCCTTTTTGTTTCAGAGCTGCTTTTATTATTGAAAGCATTAGGAGTGGCGGAATTGGTCGGATTAACAGGCATCAAGTTCACGTGACACAAAAGCCCAGAGCAAAACTGTAGAAGCGTCGCAAGGGCTTCTGGCGTATCATTTACATCTTTTATGAGGGTGTATTCTAAGGAAACTCGCCTGTTGGTTTGTTCAACGTAGTTAAAAAGTGCTGGTCTGAGCTGGGAAAGAGGCTGATTAGAGAGCTTCGGCATAAGAAGATTGCGTACTTCTTGTTCTGCTGAGTGCAGAGAAACGGCAAGAGTGAACTGTTCGGGTTCCTGGGCAAAACGGTTAATCTCCTGAATAAGGCCGCAGGTGGAAACGGTAATACGTCGCGCGCCGATCGCCAAGCCCTTTGGGTGATTAAGGAAACGTAGTGCCGCAAGCATATTTTCATAATTTAAAAACGGTTCTCCTTGTCCCATGGCGACTAAATTGCTAACGCGAATTCCGAAATCGCTCTGAGCTGCGAGAATCTGATCGATAATTTCTCCAGGAAGCAGATTGCGTGTAAAGCCTTCTGTTCCTGTGGCGCAAAAAGAGCATCCCATGGCGCAACCTACCTGGGTAGAAAAGCATACGGTGAGGCGCTTGGGGCTATCAGAAAGGGTGGTAGATTTCTTTTCTCCGCCTCCTGCGTCTTCTGCAGCACCTGCGTCTTTTGCATTAAAATCGCCTTTTTGAATTAGTGGTGTTGAATTTTTCGTTGAAAAAAGGGAATCGAAAGATGATTTAGCGTCGCCGCGCTGAGTTTCTCTTGGGTTTGTCGCTGAAGGAGCGCCCGAGAGAGGGGTTTCCGCCTTTTTTCCGTGTTCAGCTTGGTTTTTTTGGGAAAAGGTGTCTGAGAGAGCCCTGGAGCGAGCCGAAATTGCCACCGTTTCAACCCGTGCGCCGTCTTTGAAACGTAAGAGATATTTTCGGGTTCCGTCTTTAGAAACTTGCTTTTCGGCTATCTGGTAGCCGCCCAGAGGGTGCTTTTTGGCTAATGAATCGCGCAGATATTGCGGAAGATTCGTCATTTCTTCATAGCTTGACACCCCGTAAAGATAGAGCCATTGAGCTATTTGGTCAGCACGAAAGCGCGGTTGACCCTGCTCTTTCATGAGACCAACAAGGCCTTCAAGCGAAAATGCCTTAATGTCAGATTCTGAAATATGAACGCTCGGGTTTTTTTTCATATTCTGCATTATAGCGATTAATAGCGTTGTTCAACCAGATTCAAGAATGTGAAGCTGAAGAAAACGTTGCAAAAAGGGAGCATTAAAAGGAAAATCAGATTCAAGAATGTGAAGCTGAAGAACACTGCCGGAACCCGACGGGCTTGAAGGTTTGAAGGGTTTAGGGGGTTTGGAGAGTTTGCTATATTACTGCTTGAGTGTATTTGCTATACTGCTCGAGCGTTATTACAGCAAAAATCGACAAGAAAAGACGGTCGATTGGCGATATGGGGAAGCGCAAACTGAGCTATTACACTAAAGGTTGAGCCGGAAAGCGGTGAAAAAGGGCTTTTCGGCGTATATAGGGTTCAAATGAGGCAATAACCCTAAAAGGAGATGGGGCACATGGTTAGTCCTGTTAACCCAAAAAACTGCAAAGTAGCCCTCCTAGCAGGAGGAACAAGCGGAGAACGAGAAGTTTCACTTGCTTCTGGCAGGGGGGCGAAAGCCGCTCTTGAAGAAGCGGGTTTTCCGGTGACGGTTTTAGATCCTGCGAATAAAAAAGACCAGGTTGCGCTCATAAACGGGGAATTTGACGTCGCGTTTCTCGCTCTTCATGGAAAACACGGCGAAGACGGAACAATTCAGGGGTTTTTGGAAATCGCTGGGGTTCCTTATATCGGTTCCGATGTTCTTTCCAGCGCTTTGGCCATCGACAAAGTCCAGTCGAAGGTTTTTTATGACGCCGCCCAAATTCGAACCCCGCAATCAGTTGCTCTTACCGAATTCCCCCAAAAGCCTCTTACGGAAATCCTTCGTGAAGTAGGAACGCAATGTGTGGTGAAGCCAGCAACCGAAGGCAGCGCGCTGGGCGTGTTTATCGTCTCTTCTGAAGAGGAGCTGAAACAGGCGCTTATCGAAGTTTTAAAGATGGACAAGAAAGTCCTGGTGGAAACCTATGTTTCGGGCACAGAACTGACCGTTGCGGTTCTTGGTAATGAAGAGCCCTACGCTTTGCCCGTCATCGAAATCATTCCTGTAAACGAATTCTACGATTATGAGGCCAAGTATGCCCCTGGTGGGTCTCGCCACCTTTGTCCGGCGCCAATAGCCGAAACCGTTACAAAGGAAGTTCAGGATATGGCGATTGCCGCGCACCAGGTCTTGGGGTGCTCAGGCGTTTCTCGAAGTGATTTCATCGTAGACGACCAGGGAAAACCATGGATTTTGGAAACAAATACGATTCCAGGAATGACAGAAACATCTCTTTTGCCTGATGCGGGTCGGGCGGCAAATATCGAGTTTCCTGAGCTCTGCAAGCTTCTTGTTGAATATGCGCTCGAGAAAAACCCTAAGAATACGGCATAATTTTCATATTCGAGAATCTGAAATGGTGTTGATGTTGGTTCGGGCTATGCTTTCTTTGCGTCCCCGCTTCGGGCATCGCACTCACTTCGGGCATCGCACTCGTTTCGGGCATCTACTCTTATTTCGGGGTGCACTTAACTTCGAGCTTGTGTCTCAGCTTCGGGTCTTGCCCCCGCTTCGGGCTCTTGCGCTAAAAAAGTCCGCAAGATTTCAGCCCAAAGAAAATCCCAACCAAAACCAGCGCAACAAAGAGCCAGCTTGCAATATAGCACCCAACGTTTCGCTGGCGAGCAAGCTCAACGAGACCCTCATTGAGCCCCCGGCGGGTCTTCAAAAATGCAACCCCTTTTTCTTTGCCCGGCAAAGGCACGGTATTTTTCGGCGTCCATTTGCCCTTATTCGCAAGAACTTGTGCTACCCCCTGCTTACCGAGCTCAACATTTAGACGAAGTCCCTCTGCCATAACCTTCGATAAACCCTCGAGAAAAACGCTAAAAACAGCCTCTTCCTGGGGGTCAAAACAAACAATTGCAGCCTCTCCCCAATACTCACCAGGAGCCGGAGAGTCAGTGTAGGCAACAAAGGACAAAAGTGCCGAAATCTTCCAGCCTCTTGCTTCCGCCAGACTCAATTCCCGAGAGGTGTCTTCTCCAAAAAAGCCAACAACAGCACCGAAACGGTTCTTCAACCAGGCGATCCTGCGCTTGTCTTCCAGCCGAAACTCAATTTCGTAAATATCGCCCACCAAATTATCTGACCCCAACAACTGGCTGGCCTCTTTTTTAGAAACCGTATCAAAACGGGCATAAAACCCGGAATAAATGTCTTTTCCCTGCTCACTCACTTAGGCCTCCTAAAAAACAAGCTTCTCTAATCCGATCTAAGACTACGTTTCTTGCCAGCTTAACATCTCACACCTGCAAAAAATTGCCAAATCCAGCAAAAAGAACGGCAAAGCGCTTTCTCGCGACAAACAGCATACCGTCTTTTTGTTTGTATGTTTCTATAATAGATGATAGGCTTGCTTCCATGAAAAAACAAACATCACAAGCACGAGACCCCCGCAAAGAGCTGCTCGCCAAAAGCATTTCCGAAGGAACCTGTGCTGAAGTGCGCAATCGTTATTTTTCTCTTTTGGAAGCGGTGAAAACGGCAAGTTTTGGAGAACTCGATCGTGACGTGGTAATTTTAGACACGGAAACCACCGGGTTTTCCCTTAATCACGACGAATTGATTCAAATCGCTGCCGCCCGAATGAGCAAAGGGAAAATCAAAGAGTGGTTTGTGACCTTTGTGAACCCCGGGCAGCCAATTCCCGAAGAAATCACTCATTTGACCAGCATAAACGACTCAGATGTGGCAGAAGCTCCCAGCCCAGAAGAGGCCTTGTCTCAATTAGTAGAATTTGTTGGAACCTCTGACATCGTGGCGCATAATGCTGAATTTGACCGCAGCTTCATAACGAAAAGCATGTTTGGAACCGTTTTGCTCCAAAATCTGTGGATAGATTCCCTTGATTTGGCCCGTATTGCGCTTCCGCGCCTGAAATCACATCGCCTTATTGACTTGGTAACTGCCTTTGGGGCACCCCGTTCGACGCATAGAGCGGATGCGGATGTTGAAGCTTTGTGCGCAATATATCGCATTTTGTTGGCAGCAACTGCCGCAATGCCTGATGCCCTTCTTGAAGAAATTGCCAACATGGCAGAAGAGGAGGATTGGGCAACCGTCAAAATCTTCAAACATTTTTCGCGGGCAGAAAAAGCCACCACAACATCTTGCGTAAATTCTCAAGAAGAGGCTATTTCAAGCTCAACATTAATGTCAAGCGAAAAATTGCCAGAAAGCGAAAATCAGGCCCCTACGAACCGGAAAATTTCTCCCCAATCTCGAAATTTTAGTCTTCGGAAAATGCGCCTCGACCGCATAAAAGAAGTTTCTTTAATCGCAAAACCAGACGCTGACGTCATTGCCGCGGATCCGCAAAAAGGACTTACCTTTCCATCCGAAGAAACCCTTGCCCGCGCCTTCACCTCCGAAGGCATGGTTGGCGGGCTCTATGAAAATTATGAAACTCGCCAAGAGCAGGCAATCATGGCGCAACGCATAGGGAAGGCTTTTTCCAGCTCTACTAATCTTGCCGTCGAAGCGGGAACAGGAGTGGGGAAGTCTATGGCCTATCTTGTGCCGGCAATGCTCACCGCAAAACAAAACAACATCACTATTGGTGTCGCAACAAAAACGAATACCCTGCTTGACCAGCTTGTTTATAAGGAACTACCGCTGATTGCCGAAGCCTACGAAAGGCAAACTTCTGGATCACAAGAAGCAAAAGGCACTTTAGTAAATTCTGCGCCTGAAAAAGGCGGGCAAAAACTCGACTTCACGGCACTCAAAGGCTTTTCTCATTACCCGTGCTTAAGAAAAATTAGCCGCCTGGTGAACAATGGACCCAAAAAAGTTACGGTCAACGGAAAACCTGTTTTGCAGGCACCTTCCCTGGCTGCCCTTCTTTCCTACATCGAACAAAGTGAATACAGCGATATGGACGCCCTAAAAATCGACTATCGCGCCCTGCCTCGCTACACTATTACTACGGCAAGCGTGGAATGTTTGCGTCGCAAGTGTCCCTTTTATGGAGCTCCCTGTTTTGTTCATGGCGCCCGCCGGCGAGCAGAAGCTGCCGACATCGTGGTCACAAACCACAGCTTGCTTTTTTGCGACATTGCGGCGGAAGGGGGGCTTTTGCCGCCCATCCGCTATTGGATAATCGACGAAGCTCATGGTGCCGAAGCTGAAGCTCGCAGCGCGCTATCGCTCGAAATTTCCGCAGAAGAAGTTTTGCGCCTTTCCGGAAGACTGGCCTCAAGTGATGCAACCTTCAACCCTTTCATTCGTGCCGGTAGAAAAGCGGGCTCAGAAGAGGGCAACACTTTACTCTTCGGGCAGCTGGCGAAAGCTCAGAAAGCGGCGCAAGCCTTTGATCAGGCAGCAGAAGGCTTCACCAACAACATCAAAAGCCTTGCGTTTTTCAATGCCAACAAACGAAACAAAGGCTACGAAACCATGGAGCTCTGGATTAACGATGACATTCGTGCCAGTGAAACTTTCGCGCAGCTTGCTTCTTTTGGGCGAATTTTCTGCGATGCGATTGATAAGTTAATTTTAGCGGGACAAGAAGTGGTGGGCTTGCTGGAAGACCTTCCCGAAGTTGCCGAAATTCAGCGGGAAATAGCAGCAACCATTATCAGTTTGAAAGAAATGTTTCACGCTGCTGAAAGCATTCTTTTTTCTGCGCCGCCAACTTATGCGTATGCCGCAGTGCTTACCAGCAAAAAAGACCGAATTATCGAAAAGATGCAAGCGCTTCTTATTAATGTGGGGGAACAGCTTAACGAAACCCTTTTCGCGAATACCCATTCAATCATATTCGCCTCAGCAACACTTACCGTGGCCGATTCTTTTGATTCTTTCGAAGACGCGCTGGGCCTTAATGAATCGGAGTTTTCCCAAACCGCCACCTGCCAGTTGGCTTCAAGCTATGACTTCGACTCCCAAATGACCGTTTATGTGGCAAACGACATTCCAGAACCTAATGACCCAACCTATCTGCAGGCTCTTCAAAAACTGCTCATTCAAACTCATGCCGCCCAAGAAGGTTCCATGCTTACCCTGTTCACCAACAGGAAAGAAATGGAAAAGTGCTTCGAGGAAACACAAGAAGCCCTGAAATCAAAAGGACTTAGGGTGGCGTGTCAAAAGTGGGGCCTATCTGCAAAAGGTTTGCGGGATGATTTTCTTGCTGACGAACATCTTTCGCTTTTCGCCCTGAAAAGTTTTTGGGAAGGATTCGACGCTCCGGGATCCACTTTAAAAGGCGTTATCATCCCGAAGCTTCCTTTTGCAAAACCGACCGACCCGCTTTATTGCGAACGCGCGCTTCGCGACCAGCATGCTTGGTTTCGCTATGTTTTGCCAGCAGCGGTGCTCGAAACAAAGCAAGCAACCGGAAGACTTATTCGTTGCGCGGACGATTCTGGCTGCGTCATTTTGGCAGATCGTCGTTTATTAACAAAAGGCTACGGAAAAACATTCCTGAAATCCATGCCCAGCAAAACTATCAAAATATGTTCAACTGCCGAAATCGCACAAGATTTAGCTGCCCTCTACGGTAAAAACTCTCGTATACAGTAAAATACACGCCATGAGCAAAAAGAAAAAGATAAAGCTTGGGCGCGCTGCGCATATTAAGCGGCACACAGAAGGAACTTCAAACGAACTATCGTTTAGCGTCCTTGATGCTGCAAAAAGGCGCGCTGATGCTAAAGAAGGAACCGGCGAGGTTTCAGAGATTCCCAACTTTGGAAAAATTCCTATTTTTGCGCTGGGCTCATCAAAGGGCAAAAAGAAAAAGGGCGGGAACCCCAAAAAAGATAACATATTACCCCTTTCAACAGGGGAAACCATAGTATCACCCTCAGATGCAAGCGGCTCATCTTCCGGGCTACCTGCCCCGTCAGACACCTTGTCGGGGCTTGGGCAGGGGATAGGTTCAGCAGGCGGCAAAGCGTACAACCTGCCGTATAGTTCGCCTGAAACTGAAATTGAGCGCAGGAAATCTAAGCGGCGTCGCCAACGTTTTGGTACAACTTTGGCAGCCAGCATTGTTTTGCTGGCTGTTTTGGGCGGCGGCGGGTATCTTCTTTTCAAGGAAGTTTCAAACCATCAAGCTCAGGTTTCTCTTCTCGACCAGGCTATAGAAAAAATTCTTGAGGTTGATGACGTAATTGTTCCTCTGGATGAAATTGTTAATTCAAAAGGCGACAACAACGAAACGGAAAAAATAAACAAACTGCTTTCCCAGATTCCCGATGCGCAAGAAAAGCTCGAAAAGGCCGAAAAGCTTGCGAATCAAGCGGTGGAAAATATGAGAGACTCGTCGGAAAAAGAAGCTGCCGAGCAGGCCCTCATTGCAACCCGTGCGCGCAAAGAAATGCTTGATGCGGCAGTTGTGTTGCTCGAAACCGACATTGCTGCCAAAAACGACGCTAAAAAAATTGACCAGGCGTGGAATTTGCTACTCGAAGGAGACGCTTCTGCCCGAGAAGCAGCCGCACTTGTTCTCGACACCACCAACGAAAACATAGAAGCGTCGAAGCCTAAATCTGAAGAAGCACAAGGAAAATTCAACGAAGCCCTCACAGTTTTCAATGCTCTCACAGAATCGGACTTAGAGCCCGACCTGCAAAAATACATTACCTATACGACCAAGCGGGCTGAAGCTATGGCTTTTGCGATTGCTTCTGATGTGGCTCTTCTCGAACAAAAAAGAGTCGAGGCCGAAGAAAACAACAACGCTTACAACGCAGCGGAGGAAGAAGCTGCCCAGATAGCAAAAGAATTTCCCACCAACATAGCTGATCCCATTGTGGAAGCCTATGTTCTTGCTACGGAAGAATCGCGGGCAAGCTATGAAGACGCGCGCTCGCGGGCTAGTAGCGCTGACGCTTTTATCCGTGATTATTTGGGAACCTGATATAAATAGCGTATACTAATATTACGAATGCCTAGCTGGGTAATTGCAACGGTAAACGGCGAAAGGTAAAAAGGATGCCGGAGTTACTAGACCATATTTCGTTTTTATCACAAGAAGTAGGACCGCGTCCGGCGGGAACTGAAGAGGAACAGCAAGCTGCCCTCTATATAACGGAATGCTTCCAAAAAGACGCGGATTTGTCCGCGGTCATAGAAGATTTCAACAGCGAATCTAGCGACGAAACCCCTAAAGCACTCTGCGCTTTTCTTACCGTAGTTATTACCATTCTAGCAATATTTTTCCCTATATTAGTAATTCCGTCGATCATCGTAACGATAATCACTGCAATTCTTTTTGTTCTTGAAGTGTTCGACAAATCTTTTATTCTTCGCAGACTTTCCCGGGGGGTAAGTCAAAACGTTGTTGCTAAATACGAACCTGGGTATTCAGCCGAAGCCGGTGGCTCTCGCCGCAGAAAAATCGTTTTACTCGCTCACTATGACAGCGGAAAGGTTCGCGGTGAACTGAAGCAGCCTATTTTGGGTATTGTGCCAACTCTTCATCGACTGGCTTTTTATGCAATGGTCTTCGTTCCGGTTTTCTTGATGACGAAGGCTTTCTTTTTTCTTCATGCCGATGGTATTTTGGGCATTATTCTTAACATTATTACTGGGGCTGCTCTGTTGTTGGCTTCTTTCCCTCTATTGCTTTCGCTTTCCCATCGTTTTTCGTCTTACAACGAATCGGCAAACTGCAATGCTTCAGGAGTTGCCGTCTTGCTAGAAGTAGCCAAGCGAATTGGGCGCGGCAGGGTTTCTTCGCCTGAAGCCTTAGATCGTGCCGCGACCGCTTCTGCAATTTATGGCGAAGAATCTGCTCGCGCGGCTGGGTTGGTGCCGGAAGGCGCTCAGTTGGTTTACGAAGCCGGTCAACTTCAGGCTCCTTCACAGGTTCCTCAAAGCGAAGGCGAGCGGTTGGCTTCTGCAAAAGCAGCTATCGAAGCTATCACTGGGCGGCCTGTTGCTAACAAAGAAGAAACTTCTGTTGCCAGCAATTTGGTGCAGGCCAGAGATGAATATAAAACGCCAGCTGGTGCAGGTGCGCCAGGGTTGGCAGACATTGGAACGCAGGTTGCGCAAGCAGCTGGTGGCATAGAGCAAGTTGCTCAAGCTGCTGGTGTAGGTGCCGCCGGTGCGGCAGGCGTGGCGGGAGCAGCAGCGGGCGTGGCAGCAGGTGCAGCAGCAGTCGGTGCAGCAAATGTCCAAGGAAGCGGAGGGTCTGGTTCAGGCCAAAACAGCCTCCAAGCGGCAGGCGGGCTTCAGGCAAGCGAAGCTTCGGACGTTCCCGACTGGTTTAAGAAAGCGCAAGAAAATGCGAAGCGCCCAAAGAAGGCCCCCGTTAACGTGCAGCGATCTCGCTATGCAGATGCGCTCGATGCTGCAGTGGCTGAAAGCGCTTCTCACTTCAACCAGGCAAATAAGGCGGTAAACACAGAAACCGAAGACCGCTTGCGTCAGGCTCAGCAAGAAATCAGAGAAGCCGGTGTTCCTCAGCCAGCTGTCGAACAAGAGGCAGAATACGAACAATATTCCTATGATGAATATGCTGACGGAAATTATGAAGCGGAAGAAAATCTGGGCTATGAGCAATACGAAGAAGAAGTCATCGAGCAGCCAGATCATTTAGAAGCACATAATCCAGAAGAGGAAAACAGGCTCAGAGGTGAAGGGCAGCCAGATAGTACTCAGTATATAGACCCCATTCCGGTCGAAGACATTCGTGCTCAGCAACAAGCGCAGCCAGCACAAAGCGTTTCGCAAAAGAACGCAGCTTCCAATTCATCGAATTTTCCCTCAGCACAAGCGAGCATTGCAGGGGTTATTCCAGCTCTTACCGTGCCAGACTTAGGTGCTCCTTCCTCTTCGCTCCCAGCTTCTTCGGGGGTTGCTAGAGAAAAGCGTCCGGTAACCTTGCCAGATATTAGTCTGTCGGGCAGTTTGCCTCTTTCGAAAATTTCGGGCGGTCAGAGGCCTTCGATTTTACCAAGAGAAGAAAGCGCCCAAAGTGCTTCCCAGTCATTCTTGAACAATTTGCCCTCAACGATGCCGACAGAAGAAACTCCCAGCGCTGGTACGACAGCCGAGGCTTTTGCCCAGATTCAGCAACAAGCTCAAGCGAGATCAGGTCTTCATAATATGCTACCCTCGCTCAGCGGAGAAATTTCACGTAACAGGTTTCAGGACCTACCCTCGCTCAGCGGAGAAATTTCACGCACGGCCTTTCAAGATTTGCCTTCGCTTAGCGGGTCGCTCTCTCACACCAGTTATCAGGAAGAAGAATTCCTTCCCGCCGAAGACCACTCTTACAACAACTACGATTCCTATTACGAGGAAGATCAGGGCGCAGGCGGCTTTCAGGAAATGTATGTTCAAGATGTTGACGATTCAGATCATGCCGAAAGCTATAGCGACTCAGGAGATTTTTCCGGAAACGACTACATGGATATGCCGCAGTCGCGGGTGAAGAAGTTGTTCGGGAAGCTTGGGTTTGGGAAAAACAAAAAGAAAGAAGCCACTCATGATGGCTGGGGTGGCGAAGAAGAGCACTACCAGGAAGAGCCCTATCAAGAAGGACATTATCAAGAGGAATACTACCAAGAAGAACCTTATCATGAAGAGCCCCAAGAGGCCAGCAACGATGGTTGGAATGATAGATTTTATGACGCGACTGAAGATCAAGAATGGAGAGGCGGCGCTTTTTCACGGGAAAGGGTTTCCTACGATGAAGATGATCTTGATACCGGTGCTGGGTATGGGAGCTATGGTGATTCGCGAGGCTTAAGAAACTCGAGGAGCTTGAGGAATTCAAGCAGCTTCGGGGATTCTCTTAGTTTTGGGCAGCCGGAAAGACAGGATTCACAGCAGTTTGCATCAGGCGAATTGCGCCAGATTCAGCAATTCCGCCATCCGGGCTTGGATACGGAAATATGGTTTGTGGCGCTGGGTTCAGAGCTTTCGGGCTGCGGTGGCATGAACGCTTTTATAACAGAGCACGCGCAAGATTTGCGCGGGGCGATGTTTATCAATCTTCGGGCTCTCGGTGCAGGTGAACTGTGTTATGTTGAAAAGGAAGGGCTTTCGCAAGTCCACAATATTTCGTCTCGGATGAAGCGTTATGTGCAAAAGGCGGCTCAGGCCAGCGGAGTAAGTGTCGGTGGGGCATCGATACTGTGGAGCAACAGCGCGACAACGGTTGCTGCGAAAAAGGGCATGCAGGCTCTGAGTCTTGTGGGAATGGACGGAGCGAAACCGGCCTTTTATGCTCAAGGTGACGACGTTTTAGAAAATGTAGACGAAGAAACATTGCGTCAAAACACTGAATTTGTCATGGAGTTATTAAAAAATATATAGAAACGTTCAATCTTAAAGACGTTTGATTAGAGATTCTGGGTATAATGGTAATCAGGATGGTAGCATTTTGTTTACCGGGAAAAGGAAGAAAAGGGAAAGAGAGGCTTTCCCTTGGATGCGGACAGAGAGGTGTTCACAATTATGGCAATCGAAGCATATTGCGTGAAATGCAAGGCAAAGAAAGAAATGAAAAATCCAGCAGAAAGTTTGACCAAAAACGGTAAGCCAATTACAAAAGGAGTTTGCCCCGACTGCGGAACCACTATCTGCAGAATTGGTGCTGCTAAGAAGTAACAAAATAAATTTTCTTTTCAACAGAAGAGGAAATGAATAAAAAAAGCGGCTTCGGCCGCTTTTTTCTTTGGCGTTTCTTGGGTGTCGCCCATTGACACGAATCTGGGATGCCGTATCATTTTAAGTACAAGCGGGTGTGGCCAAGTGGTAAGGCAAAAGCTTCCCAAGCTTTCACTCGCGGGTTCGAGTCCCGTCACCCGCTCCATATGTCTGTCGGACACTTCGTGCCCTCTCTATAAATACTTCGTTCGCTTTCGCTCACTCCGTTTTGGGTCCTTCGACTACGTGGCGCAATGCGCCACTTCGCTCAGGACGACAAGAGAGTCGCTTTTTATCATCCTGAATCTTTCTTGTCATCCAAACCTCCTCATGTCATCCTGAGCGAAGCGCGCAGCGCGTAGTCGAAGGATCCATACAGCCCGCCCGCAGAGCATCCTGTGGAATCTCTCTTTTCTCAAAATGCCAATTTTATGAGGAAGCAGCTTTCAGTGTTAGAATACTAAGTTATTGCGCTTCAAGAGCGCCAAGCAAAAACACGAGACATTAGGGATAACGCGGAAACGCGTGAGGTGACAAAAGAGCTTCGGTCATCAGGGGTGAATCCTCAAGGAGTGTATATGGCAAACCAAAAACGGACCGGACGAGCGGGAGAAAGAACTACCGAAAAAAATCCTCGGGCAAATTCATCTTCTTTTTCGGGACGCACGTCTGTAAAAAAATCAGCGAAAACTTCGGTTTACAATCGCTATAACAATGCGGCTGATTCCGAAAAAACAGCGGTCTTTTACGCAGTGGGGCAAGAGGGTTCTGAAGTTAGCCCAGTAGGCGAAAATCCTCAATCTTCGGTGAAAAATCCCCATTCAAAGCAGTACACGCGGGAAAATCCGCAGTACGGGACTAAAGAAGAAATGTCCAAGAGGAAAAAGATTGCTTTCGGAGTGCTGGGCGGCCTACTCATACTGATCATCGCAGCGGGAACAGCCTTTGCCTTCTATATTAATGATATCAACAACAGACTCGCTGGTACAAAAACGGTTGAAGAAATGAGCGCCATTGAAGAAGCGCTGGCTCCGGTATTAAGCTATCAAGAACCGTTTTACGTATTGTTGCTCGGAACAGACGCGCGACCAGGCGAAGGTTCCGAAGGGCATCGTTCGGACACCAACATTTGCGTTCGCGTAGACCCTCTTGAGGGCATCGTAAGCATGGTGTCGGTTCCTCGAGACACCATGATCGACCTGAAGGGTTATGGGCGAAACAAGTTTAACGCTGCTTTTGCCTATGAAGGAGTTCCTGGTGCAATTCGGGAAACCAACACGCTTCTCGGAGTTCAAATCTCTCACTTTGTTGAGGTGGATTTTGACCACTTTGAAGAGGTCGTTAACGTTTTAGGCGGGGTCGAAGTTGACGTTCCTGAAAGAATTAACGACTGGCAGGCAGGCCCGGATATTATTGAAGCAGGCCTGCAAACCCTCAATGGGGAGCAGGCGTTGACCTTCGCGCGCACCCGTCAATTCGCTGACGGAGACTTCACCCGTACTTCAAACCAGCGTATTTTGGTGGAAGCGATTGTTAAAAAGGTAATGCAAACGCCCTTGCCCGATATGCCAGGGGTTATTCAAGCCCTTGCAAATTCGGTTACTACTGACATGAAAATACAAGACATGGTAGGAATAGCGACCCAAATGCGCAACCTGGGCAACCTTACTATTTATTCGGCGATGGTGCCGTCTTCTACCGCAATGATTTCAGAGATTTCCTATGTTGTTACTGACAAGGAAGCTCTCAAAGAAATGATGAAACTTGTGGTAACGGGGCAAGACCATTCTGCTGTTGTGGGAACTAATTTCGCCTACGATGGAGGAGGCCAATCCTCTTCAGGCGGTGGCAATTCGTATAATTCGGGCGGCACTGCTTACGTAGAAGAACCGGAGTATACTTATACATATGAGCCCCCACCTCCCCCTGATATTGTGTCCCCCGAAGAACCGCCAGATGATGAATCCTAGGGTTTACGGGGCAACTCGTAACCTTTGAAGAACGAAAACATTTCATGGGGTGTGGCTTTCGGCAAAAGCAGAAAAGCTGCACCCAAAGAATTCCATTCCCCGTAATATATAACGACTGAAAGGCGCGCAATGAAAGAAGCGATTAGCTTTGGAACTGATGGCTGGCGAGCAATTATCGGCGAAGGTTTCACCGAAGAAAGCTTGGTTCGCGTAGTTGAAGCTGCGGCAAAAGTTTTCAAGGAAGACCAGCTTGCTTGTGGATTTGCAGAAAATGCAACGCCCACCGTTATCGTGGGGCATGACTGCCGAACCGACGCCCATCACTATGCAGAACTAGCCGCTCAAGTTGCGGCGGCATGCGGGCTTTCCGTAAAGCTCACCCACGACTACTGCCCGACACCCGCCCTTTGTTGGGCAATCAACCAAGACGAAACGGCAATCGGGGGCATCATGCTTACCAGCAGTCATAACCCAGCCGAATACCTTGGCGTGAAATTGCGCATGGTTGACGGGGGAGCGTCTTCCAAAGAATTCACCGACCGCGTTGAAGCCTATTTGGGAGACATTGCAACGGCAGCACGCGGCAGTTTTCAAGAGGTAGACATCGTGACCCCTTACCTAGAAGCGCTCAAGCAGGCAGTTGATGGAGATGCCATTCGCGCGGCAAAATTGCGGGTTGTGGTTGACCCTCTGTATGGCGCCGGCCGTAAATATTTGGCAGGCGTTTTAGAATCTTTCGGCGTTGAGGTTGTTGAAATCAACAATGCGGAAGATCCCACTTTCGACGGGCTGCATCCAGAGCCTATTCCGCCTTGGGTTGACCGAGGGAGGAAGCGGGTGAAAGAGCTAGCTTTCGATGCAGGGTTTATTACCGATGGCGATGCGGATCGCATTGGAGCAATTGATGAAGAGGGCAATTTCGTGAATCCCCATCGCATAATTACCTTGCTCGTTTCTCACCTTGCGGAAGACAAAGGGCTGAGCGGACGAGTGGTCACCACCATTACTTCTTCGGCTTTGTTGACGCGCGAATGCAAGCGTCTTGGACTCGAGCTTACTTCTACCCCTGTTGGCTTCAAGTGGATTTATGGCGAAATGGAAAAAGGCGACGTCATGATTGGCGGGGAAGAAAGCGGCGGCATTGGCATTCCTAGTCACGTGAAAGAGCGGGACGGTTTGTTGATGGCGTTGTTACTTGCTGAAACCATGGCACAGCGGAAAATGAGTCTCAAAGAATTGGTTGACGATATGTTCCAGAGGCTAGGCAAAATGGAATTCCTCCGTCAGGGGCTCACGCTTACCAACGAACAGATGACGAACTTCTGCGACCGAATTATTCCTCAGTTTGATGCAACCGAATTCAAGGGGAAACTGGTAAAGGAAATTGATCGCCGCGATGGAATCAAGCTTTGTTTCGAGGATGATTCCTGGGTAATGATGCGTCCTTCGGGCACAGAGCCGCTGGTACGCATTTACGCTGAAGCTGAAACTTCTCAGGAAGTGGAAGCCCTGCTGAACGCTGCGGAACTGGTGGTTAAGGGATAACCTTTCTTAAGGGCTGAACGGAACGGGGAGCGAAAACCTCAACTACGCTTCATATTTAGGAAAAGTGCGAAGAAGTGCCCAAGCTTCCTTTTTGCCTTGTTCGTCGGCGAGCTTTTTTTCGAAAGAAGCAAATGCTCTCACGTCACGACCAAGTATTCGCCATCGCTGCGCTAAGGGAATTTCTTGCCGATAAGCCTGTGCGCAAAGGGATCGCGTTTCTTCATCCGTGACCACAACAATCAAGGGGTCAAGCCCTTCCACTACCGTATAGAATTCTTCAACCGCCAGATTTGCGACTTTGTTGCTTTCAACACCATGCCCTGAAAGCGAAAAAAAAGTGCACGCAGCTTTCCCATAACCCAAGCGGGCGAAAGTGTTTTGCAAGGCAGTGGTTGCCGGTTCGCTTAATGCAGAGGCGCTCAAAACACAAATTAGCGCCTGGTATTCACCGCGCAGATATTCGCCGAACACTTCCCAGATTCCCTCAAGGGTTCGTTCATACATGTTACTTTTTACTGAATTTTTCACACCATTCCTTGAAGTCTTGCCCATAAGCCTTTATAAACAATCATAATAGCAAGAAAAGAAGGCCTCTGAAAGGATTCTTATGTGTACCAACGGAGTAAACGTTAACCAATTCAAAACTATGATCGAGCATCTGGACGACCAGATTGCGCTGGACAGAAGGTGGACGCATAAGCTCTACCATTCGGCCGATGATGCGGGATACGAAAAAACGGCGCAAGCCCTGAAAGAAGTACAAGGGTTGCTCGATGAAGCTCGGGCGCTTTTAACGGATGCGCTGGATGCCGCCGACAAAGACAGCGCTCAAGCAACCAACGTCACGGTTGAACTGGTATAAACCATGAGTAACGAACTCATGCGCTTTTCGGTGGCAATGCCTGAAGAGCTGCTGGTGAAGTTTGATCGCTTGGTCATGCGCAGAGGACTCGCGAAAAACCGAAGCGAAGTTATTCGCGATTTAGTTCGCGATGCTCTGGTTGAAGAAGAGTGCGCAACATCGGGGACGGAAGTCATGGGCGTGTTGACTATCGTTTTCGATCATCATGCCAACGATCTGGAAGAAAAACTTCACAATATTCAGCATGAATACTTCGACCACATTTTGTGCGCTACCCATGTTCATCTTGATCATCACACTTGCTTGGAAGCGATTGTGCTGCGAGGTGAAACAGGGTTGGTGCAAGATATAGCAAACCTGATCTTAGGTACCAAGGGCGTAAAAAACGGGAACCTGACTTTGACCACCACGGGTCATCACCACTAACACAGCAGGGCAGGAATTTAATGGACGAAAAAGTATTGTTGGGGCATGGGAGCGGCGGTTCCCTGATGAAAAGAATAATCGACGAAGTTTTCTTTGCCGCTTACGGCAACGAAGATCTTTTGCGCGGAGACGATGCAGCTGTTTTGCTTTTTCCTCAAACCACTACCGATACTCCATCTTCCCCAACTACCCAAGAGCCTTCCCTGGCTTTTTCCACCGACAGTTATGTGGTCACTCCCCACTTTTTCCCCGGTGGCGACATCGGCAAACTTGCCGTTTGTGGCACCGTGAACGATGTTGCAACCAGCGGGGCAACTCCGCTGTATTTAAGTTGCGGCTTCATTTTAGAAGAAGGATTCCCCGTAAGCGACCTGCGGCGCATTGCTGAATCTATAGCAGCGGCTGCGAAAGAAGCAGGCGTGCGCTTGGTGACGGGGGATACCAAGGTGGTCGGGCGTGGGTCTGCCGATGGCGTGTTCATCAACACCAGCGGGGTTGGAGTGTTGCAGGGAAGAAAGGCGCTTTCTGGTGCGAACTGCAGACCGGGAGACAAGGTTTTGGTAAGCGGCACTTTGGGCGATCACGGCATCACTATTATGAGCTGCCGAGAATCTTTAGGGTTTGAAGTAGGTTTGGAAAGCGATGCAGCGCCCCTTAATCACCTGGTGGCAGAAGTGCTTGCTGCCGCCCCCAACACCCGTTGTTTTCGTGACCCAACTCGCGGCGGTATTGCTTCGACGTTAAATGAGCTCGCTGCTCAATCGGGGGTTGATTTTTACCTTGACGAAGACAGCGTGCCTATTAAACCTGCGGTTTTAGGTGCCTGCGAAATGCTCGGCTACGATGTGTATCAGGTTGCTAATGAAGGCAAAATGGTATGTGTTGTTGCGGCAGAAGAGGCCGAAGCGGCACTGGCTGCCATGAGGGCAAACCGCTACGGAAAAGATGCGGCAATTATTGGAGAAGTAGTAGAAGCCTCGCTCGACCGCAACGCAAAAGTGTTCCTGCGCACAACTTTTGGTTCTACTCGCATTCTTGATGTGCTGGTAGGCGAACAGCTCCCCCGCATCTGTTAGAAGTCTCTCGCGCCCAATCTTGCTGCTTATGCGCTTACCCTCGCGTATAAAATACGCTCAGCCGCACATCACAGCAATCTTAAGCACGAGAAACTTCTAATTCTCATATGTTTAATATTGCTGCTTGTGATGGATCCTTCACTTCGTTCAGGATGACAAAGGAGTGGATGTCATCCTGAGTGTGCGTGTCATCCTGAGCGAAGCGAAGGATCCATAAACTATCTGTCGGTTGCTAGCGCAACCTCTCTATATGCACTCCGTTCGCTATCGCTCACTTCGTTATGGGTCCTTCGACTTCGGGTGCTTCGCACCCTTCGCTCAGGACGACAAATGAGTTGCTTCTGTCATCCTGAAGGCCCCCCCCTCATGTCATCGCGACTTCCCACCTCATGTCATCCTGAGCGAAGCGAAGGATCCATCAACCCTGCCACTTATGTGGAAACACGACTTTCTCCCTTCCCAAATTGACCGACAAGCGTGAAAAAATCCCGATTTCACAAAAAGTTTTAGAATTTGCTTGAAATTGTCAAAAGTAGTGGTATCGTGCGCACAGACAGTTATTGGGGAAGCTCTGGGGTAAAGAGGGCTTTTTGGACGAGAAGGAGTTTAGGTATGGCTCATCCAGTCATTGATGCTGATGAATGTATTGGTTGTGGGATCTGCGTTGACGCGTGTCCACAAGAGACGCTCGAAGTAGTTGGTGGAATTGTTGAAGTAGTCAACGAAGAGACTTGCGTGGCATGTGGCGATTGCGTTGAAGAATGCCCCATGGGTGCTATCACCGAAATCATCGAAGACTAATTGAATCTAACTTTTCGGTAAAACCTTAAGGAATTGCTCTGGCCATTTCTTAAGACACTCTTACAGGAACAAAAAGTGCAGGACGAAAGGGTTTTCCCTCTCGTCCTGTTTTGCTGCGATAGGGGGTACGCGAGCCCCCTTCTCGCCAGCATTCATAAGATACCCCTGAAGTAACATAAAGGTAACAGCTAAGAAATTCTAAGGATTATTCAGTCAATAAACTTGACAGTGTAAGACTTAGATTATATAGTCCTTTCTAGAACAATAGTGGCATGGGTGGATAACAAAGAAACAGTTCCAAGGAAAGGAAACAAGATAATGGCAAAAATTATAGGCATCGACTTAGGTACCACGAATTCAGCAATGGCGGTAATGGAGGGTTCGGAACCTGAAATTCTCGTGAACGCTGAAGGCGACCGCACCACTCCTTCCGTAGAAGGCTTTCGCAAAGACGGCGAAAGGGTAGTGGGAAAAGCCGCAAAGAATCAGGCAGTTACCAATCCTGAAAACACCGTTTCTTCGGTGAAGCGTTTTATAGGACGCCAGTTCGAAGAAACCAAAGAAGAGCAAAAAACTATCGGCTTTAAGGTGAAAAAAGGCAAAGACGGACGTGCGGTTGTCGACGTTGAGGGCAAGGAATATACTCCCGAAGAAATTTCTGCCATGATTTTGCAGAAGCTGAAGGCTGACGCGGAAAAGCAACTGGGAACAACCATTTCGCAGGCAGTTATTACCGTGCCTGCATACTTCAACGACGCTCAGCGTCAAGCAACAAAAGATGCCGGCAAAATCGCCGGGCTTGAAGTGTTGCGTATCATCAACGAGCCAACGGCAGCAGCTTTGGCATATGGTTTAGATAAAACCAACAAAGACCAGAAGATTCTCGTTTTCGACTTGGGCGGCGGCACTTTCGATGTGTCCATTCTCGAGCTGGGCGATGGCGTGTTTGAAGTTTGCTCCACCGCGGGCGACAATCATCTGGGCGGCGACGACTGGGATCAGCGGGTTATCGATTGGCTTGCCGACAAATTCAAGGCCGACAATAGCATCAACTTGCGTGAAGATAAAATGGCTTTGCAGCGCTTGAAGGAAGCAGCCGAAAAAGCGAAGATCGAACTTTCTTCAACCAGTCAAACCAACATCAATCTGCCGTTCATTACCGCGGATGCATCAGGGCCTAAGCATTTGGATTACACGCTGACGCGCGCGGAATTCGAGCGCATCACAAAAGACTTGCTTGACCGCTGTAAGAAGCCGGTTGAACAATCGCTGAAAGATGCGGGGCTTAAAACAGGCGACGTGCACGAAGTTATTTTGGTGGGCGGTTCGACTCGCATGCCCGCCGTGCAAGATTTGGTGAAGAAGCTGACGGGCAAAGACCCCAATATGTCAGTGAACCCTGACGAAGTAGTGGCTATGGGCGCGGCGGTTCAAGGCGGCGTGCTTTCCGGTGATGTTGAAGGCATTTTGCTGCTCGACGTAACCCCGCTGTCGCTGGGCGTTGAAACCATGGGCGGCATTATGACGAAGATGATCGAACGCAACACCACCATCCCAACGCGCAAGACCGAAATTTATTCGACGGCAGCAGACAATCAGACTTCCGTTGAAGTGCACGTTTTGCAGGGCGAGCGCGAAATGGCTATGGGCAACAAGACCCTGGGCAAGTTCCAGCTTGCCGGCATTCCGGCAGCGCGCCGGGGTGTTCCGCAAATCGAAGTTACCTTCGACATTGATGCAAACGGAATCGTGAATGTTTCCGCGAAAGACTTAGGCACCGGCAAGCAGCAGCAGATTACCATTTCAGGTTCGACTGCGCTTTCTGATGATGAAGTCGATCGCATGGTTAAGGATGCGGAAAGCCACGCTGAGGAAGATGCCCAGCGCAAAGAAGAAGTAGAATTCCGCAACAACACCGATTCGTTGATTACGGCTACGGAACAGACTTTGGCAGACTTAGGCGACAAAGTTCCGGAAGATTCTAAAGCCTCAGCTGAAGCAGCGGTTGCCGAAGCAAGAACGGCGCTAGAAGGCGAAGACATTGACGCTATCAAGGCTGCTATGGAAAACCTTCAAGCAGCTGGATACAAGCTGGCAGAAATTGCGTATTCCACAGAAGGGGCAGGTGGCGAAGAGGCTCCCGCAGGCGAAGCGGGCGGCGAAAATGAAACCATCGAAGCCGATTATGAAGTTGTGGAAGACGATAAAGACGAAAAAGAAGGGAAATAATCATGACAAAGTCTGACAAAGACGAAGTCAAGAAAAATCCCGGAAACGATAAGGCTCAAAACGACACTGGCTCTCCTCTTGATGTCGATGCTATGGGCGAATCAAACGATTCGTCCGTAGCCGACATTGCGGCAGAAGTTAACGCAGCGTTTGCTGATGCAGCCGCCAAACCCACAGCTGGTGTAGTTGATAGCGGTGGCGAAGCGGGCGGCGAGTCTGGAGCTTCAGGAAATGGTGAAGGCCTCGAAGGGCTTGATCCCGAAGCGATCATGGCTGCCGCTGCCGTTGAGCTGCAGGAATGGAAAGATAAATACATGCGCCTGCACGCTGAATGGGATACTTATCGGCGGCGCATGGCTGATCAGCGTGCAACAGAGAAGGCTAGTGCAACCGAAAAACTGGTTGAACATCTTCTTCCGGTGATTGACGACTTTGAAAGAACTATTGATTACGCCGACAAAAACGGCGAAGCAGGACTGCTCGATGGAATTCACGCGGTACACTCGAAACTGATTGCTGCCTTGGAAAAGGAAGGCGTTGAGGTTTTGAACCCACAAGGCGAAGCGTTCGATGCTCTTGAATGTCAGGCAGTCGCTACCTGCGAAGAAACAAGTGTGCCCGACGAAACTGTGGCAGAAGTTTTCCAAAAAGGATACAAGATGGGCATCAAGGTGCTTCGACCTGCTATGGTGACAGTTACTACTGGTGGACCAAAGCGAGAAGTTCCGCAAGAAAACGAAGACAAGTAGCCAAAAGAAACACGGATTCGTTGATTGATAGATCAGCGTAACTAAAAGAGAAAGCGAGGTGGAACGAATGGCTAAAACACCAGATTACTACAAGACGCTAGGCGTTCCCCGCAACGCTGAAGCGAGTGAAATAAAAAAGGCGTACCGCAAGCTTGCGCGGACGCACCACCCTGATGCGGGTGGCGATGAGGCAAAGTTTAAGGAAATCAACGAAGCCTACGAAGTGCTTTCCGATGAAAAAAAGCGCGAAATGTATGACCAATATGGAACCGCTAACCAAAACCAAATTCCCCGTGGTTGGGGCGGCGATGGAGCAAACCCCTTCAGTGGTGGCTTTAGCAGTTGGGCAGAAGTCCTCGAAAGACTACGTCATGGCGAAGGTGCCTTTGGCGGAGATTGGGATTTTGGGTCTGGCGGATTCGGTGGTTTCGGCGGACACCAGACGCGTCCGCAGCGCGGGCAAGACATGAATGTCACGCTGAAAATTACCTTTGATGAGGCTTTCGCGGGGACCGAAAAACGCGTCAGTGTGCGAGTTCCCGGTAAGCAGGAAAAAGAAACACTTACGGTGAAGGTTCCGGCAGGTGCTGTTGATGGAGGCCGCCTGCGCTTCAAAGGCAAAGGCGCCTGTGGCTCAAACGGCGGAAGTGCCGGCGACTTATTGGTGGCCTTCAAGATTGAACCACATGAACTTTATTCTCGTAAGGGCGCCGATGTTGAAATGGTGCTTCCGGTGTCTTTTGCCGATGCTGCGTTGGGGACTTCGGTTGTGGTGCCAGCACCCGACAAAACGAAAGTACGGGTGAAAATTCCGGCAGGCACTCAGCATGAAACAGAGTTGACCCTGAAGGGAAAAGGTGCTCCGGTTGTAAAAGGTAAAGCAACAGGAGCCGGTAATTTGATAATAAAAATAAACGTGGTAGTACCGAAAGAGCTTAATGATGGGCAGAAGAAAGCTTTGGAAGATTTTCGGGTTGCATCTGATATGGCCGCACCCCTGTCATCCTGAGCGAACATGTCATCCCGAGGCGTAGGTCACCCCGGGAGAGCAGGTCATCCTGAGCGAACATGTCATCCTGAGCGTAGCGAAGGATCCACGTGGCTAAAGCATAGGTTGAAACAACCGCTTCAACCAAACTAGGCACCTGTTGAAACCAGCAAAGCCTAGTCATGAAAAGGAGGTCGGCATGACCGACAGAAACAGACCACTCTATATGATAAGCGTCGCCGCAGAACTTGCTGGTGTACACCCTCAGACGCTGCGTATTTACGAACAAAAAGGACTGCTGACGCCCCAGCGCACCAGCGGAAATACTCGTATGTATTCCCAGGCAGATATTGAACGCCTGGAACTGATAAATGAACTTACCGGTGAAGGCATCAATCTTGCTGGAGTAATTCGTATTCTCGACCTGCGCGGTCGGCTGGAAGAACGCGATGTGGAACTCGACGATTTACACAAAAAGGTGCGGCGTTTGGCAGACCGCATTCATGAACTGGAAACGCGCGAAAGCGTAACAGCGTTAGTGCGCGCGCATCCGCCAGGGTCGCTTCGGCACATTCCCTAAAAGGCTAAGCGCGCTTTAAGTTTCACGTGAAACCTAAAGCCTGAAACCAAAACAGATTGAAGGAGGAATCCTTATGAGACTTGACAAACTAGCACTAACAGCACAAGAGGCAATTCAGCAAGCGGTATTTCTTGCTGCTGGGGAAGAGGCATCTTCGGTAGAGCCAATCCACTTACTGAAGGCACTTTTGACGGCAGAGGAAAACAACCTGAGTGCCATCATTAAGCGCATTGGCGCAGACCCAGCGCAACTGCTGACGAACGTCGATGCGGAATTAGAAAAAGGCTCGAAAGTCAAAGGGCAGTTTGGCGCGCAGCCAGGACAGGCTTTCGTGAAAATGATTGACAGTGCGGTAAAAGCTGCCGAAGCACTGGGAGACAGTTATGCAACCAGCGAACACCTGCTCATCGCGCTTTCCGAAGACAAAGGAGCCGCAGGGCGCGTGTTGGGAGTTGCGGGTATTACGAAAAAGAATATCGAATCGGCTTACGAAGAATTGCGCGGCACCACGCGGGTGACCGATGCCAGTTCAAAAGTGCAGTTCGACGCGCTGGAACAATACGGGCAAAACCTGACCCAGATGGCGCGTGACGGAAAGCTCGACCCTGTTATTGGGCGTTCCGAAGAAATTCGCCGCACCATTCAGGTGCTTTCGCGCCGAACGAAAAACAACCCCGTTTTGATTGGCGAACCAGGAACAGGCAAAACGGCAATCGTGGAAGGTTTGGCGCAGCGCATTATTGCCGGCGACGTACCAACTTCGCTGAAAGACCGCGACATTATCACGCTCGATTTAGCCTCGATGGTTGCGGGTGCGAAATACCGCGGAGAATTCGAAGATCGTCTGAAGGCAGTGCTTCGTGAAGTGAAAGAAAGCGCGGGGCAGATACTGCTTTTCATCGACGAACTGCACACTATTGTGGGTGCTGGTTCGACGGGCGATTCTTCGATGGATGCGGGCAATATGTTAAAGCCTGCGTTGGCGCGTGGCGAACTGCATGCCATTGGTGCAACAACGCTTGATGAATACCGTAAGTACATTGAAAAAGACGCTGCCCTAGAACGCCGTTTCCAACCAGTTTTAGTTGGTGAACCAAGCGTTGAAGATACGATTGCCATCTTGCGTGGGCTTAAAGAAAAGTACGAAATTCACCACGGCGTGCGCATTACCGATACTGCGATTGTTACGGCGGCTGAACTTTCCAACCGCTACATCACCGACCGCTTTTTGCCCGATAAGGCGATTGACCTTATGGACGAAGCGGCGAGCAGGTTGCGTATTCAGATTGACAGTATGCCTGAAGAAATTGATTCGGCAGAGCGCAAGCTGACGCAGATGCAAATTGAAGAACAGGCTCTCATGAAAGAAGATGACGACCTGAGCAAAACGCGCCTCGAAACGCTGCGGCAAGAAATTGCTGACGCGCAACAAAGCCTTGACGCGCAAAAAGCCGAATGGCAAAACGAAAAAGATGTTATCGTCAACGTGCAGAAACTGAAAACCGAACTTGATGCTGCACAGCTTGAAGAAGAGCGAGCAACGCGCGAAGGTGATCTTTCGAAAGCTTCCGAATTGCGCTATGCGCGTATTCCCGAATTGCAGTCTCAGTTGCAAGACGCCGAAAACTTGCTGAACGAAAAGCAGCAAAGTGGCGCGCTGTTGAAAGAAGAAGTGACGGCAGACGAAATTGCCGAAGTGGTTTCATCGTGGACGGGCATTCCTGTGGTAAAAATGATGCAGGGCGAAATGGCAAAGCTGGCAAATCTTGAAGAGCGGTTGCGCGGGCGCGTAGTTGGGCAAGACGAAGCGGTTTCTGCGGTTGCAGGTGCTATTCGTCGTAGTCGCGCGGGCTTAAGCGACCCCGATAGACCGATTGGGAGTTTTCTTTTCTTGGGGCCAACAGGCGTGGGCAAAACGGAACTAGCCAAGGCTCTTGCGGAATGCCTTTTCGACAGCGAAAAAGCAATGATTCGCATCGACATGAGCGAATACATGGAAAAGTTTTCGGTGCAGCGTTTGATTGGCGCACCTCCCGGGTTTGTTGGTTATGAAGAAGGCGGACAGCTTACCGAAGCGGTGCGGCGGAAACCCTATTCGATTATCTTGCTCGATGAAATTGAAAAAGCGCATTCGGATGTGTTCAACATTTTGCTCCAAGTGCTAGACGACGGACGCCTAACCGATGGGCAAGGGCGCGTGGTAAGTTTCAAAAATGCGATTATTATCATGACGAGTAATGTTGGCAGTCAGTTCATTCGGGAATTTACCGAAATGGACGACGAAAAATCGAAGAAAATGACTATCGAAGGGGCGCTGCGGGCAACGTTTAGGCCAGAATTTTTGAACCGCATTGACGACATTGTTACCTTCAATTCGCTCAACATGACCAGCATCGAACCGATTGTTGATTTGCAGCTTGAAGATGTGCGCAAGCGTCTTGCGGAACACAATATTACGCTCGAAGTAACGCCGGCTGCTTTGGAACATTTGAGCATCGACGGGTATGACCCGGTATTTGGGGCGCGTCCGCTGAAGCGGTTGATTCAGCGCGTCGTCGTAGATGCAGTTGCAGAAAAGATAGTTGCTGGGAAAGTTCAAGACGGCGCGCGCATCGTTGTCGATGTGACGGGAATTGGCGACTACAACGTTACGGTGCTCTGACGAGCACCGTAACCTCTCGATACTGCGAAACGCTTAGATGCATTAATCTGAACGCTTCTGCGCTTTCCCTCATGTGCGAAGCACATTCGGCTGCGCAGCGCGCCCACCTTAAGCATCTAAGCGTTTCTCGCTGACTTTTCCAAACCTGCGACTTTCCACCCTGTCATCCTGAGCGCAGCGAAGGATCCATCTCCCAAATATAGTGTCGGGCACTGCGCTCCCTCTTGATTAAGCTATACAGAATCGCATCCCACAATTAGAGTACGCAGACCAGCCCTCATGTTCACTACTTGCATATATAGAAGTAATCGGTTATCCTAGGCTACATGAATGCAACAGCTGTCATAGATACGTTATTGAAGCAAGAGGGCATGACGCGCTATCGTCTTGCCAAGCGACTTGATGTGAACGAGTCCTTGCTTTCGCGCGCCTACAATGGCAAATCCGACCCTGGATTTAATGAAGTTTCTAGGTGGCTAAAAAATTTAGGCTATTCGTTTGCTATCGTTCCAGACGAAAGTGCAGTCCTCGAAAATGCGAACACCCTCGACATTAATCATTTTGGACGCACGCTTAGCGAAATCAATTCTGCTTCATACGATTATCTCGCAATACACCGTATGCTAAAACAGCTACTTGAAAACCAGTCTACTAGCCCCAGCCCTTCGACCCTTTATTATTTTCCCGAAAAGATTACTAACGAAGCATGGAGAGCCTTTTATGCTGCGACAATAGCTTATCTTTACAAGAGTCAAGGAAAGCGGGTTCCGAAAGCCGCAGACCCAATCAGAAACAAAACCGAAACCATTTGGTGCCCCATCAAAAAATTAGGTAAGTCTCACACGGCTTTTGACGAGACGTTTTTAGAATACAACGTGCTTTTGCCAGAAGGTGAACTCAAATGGATTTAGAACGAAAAGACATACTGGCTCTCATAGACGATCTTGTTTCAGAAATGAAAAAACGTGGAACATCTGGGGTAATAAATATTTACGGTGGTTCTGCAATCGCTTATTATTTTGAAGCTCGCGCTGTTACAAGAGATGTCGATTCGTTGTTCCAACCTTATGAAGAAATACGTGAAATCGCCCAAGAATTAACCTTGAAGTATCCTGGACTTGGAAAAGATTGGCTTAACTCAGCCGTGATGGAAGTAATGCCATCAAAGCCTGACGAAAACCCAGAGGTCTACTACCAGAACGAAAATATAACCGTCCAGTTTGGGTCGAGGGAATATCTCTTGGTTATGAAAGCAACCGCATCAAGAAGAGCAGAACAAGACCGCCATGATGCAGCTTTATTATTTAATGACTTAGCCTTGAATTCGCACTTGGATATCGCTAGATTGGTAGCCAAGTATTATGACAAGAATACGAACTGGGGGTCGCAAGAGTTGTTTTGGGAAGATATCGAAGAATTAGCCCAGGAACTCAATCACTAAACGAAGCTAAGTGGGACAAGCAGCAGGTCTGAGGAGACAAGGTGACAAACGACTTACATACGAACCTTCATAAACTGCATACTACGGTTCTAGGCGTTGAGCGAATTAGTAGGAATTTGGGGTTAACAAACACAGATGTTATTGATTGGTGTAAGGAAAAAATTGAAAGCGCAGACGATGTGGTCAGAAACGGAAAGAACTGGTACGTACATCCTGATGAAGTTACCATAACAGTAAACGCACACAGCTTTACGATAATAACAGCGCACAGGACAAAATCGTCGAACTGATAAAAACCCTGGCTCTTTCCAGGGTCTTTCGCTGACTTTTCCAAACCTGTGACTTTCCAAAACAGTGTCAGGCACTGCGTGCCCTCTTAATTAAGCTATACAGAATCGCATCCCACAATTTGGTACGCAGGCAACAAAAAAGCAGCAAACCTTTACAGAATATAACATATATGTTATTTTAACTTAAAAGTATTATTGGAGAGACAATGTTGGATATTGAGTATTATCAAACAGCGAATGGCAACGAACCCGTTAAAGACTTCATCGAAGGTCTTGATACGAAACTTCAAGTAAAGACCTTGAGGTCTATTCAGCTTTTAGAAGAGTATGGAAATAGCCTTAGAGAACCAGAATCGAAGCCGCTTGGCGATGGTCTTTTCGAATTAAGGGCATCGTTCTCCCGAGGCGAGACAAGAGTGCTCTACTTCTTTTGGCACAAAAACAAAGCAGTCTTAACTCATGGGTTCATTAAGAAAAGCCAAAAGACACCGCTTAGAGAAATAGAAAAGGCAAAGAAATATCGTGACGACTACAGGAAAAAGCATCAAGCAATTTAGCGCAGGAGATTTAGTATGACTACCTTTAGAGAACATCTTCAAGAAAAACTTCTTAATTCAGAATTTCAAGAAGCTTGGGAAGAGAGCGAGGGCGAATACCAAGCCATGAAAGCACTCGTTTCTGCACGGGGCAATGCGGGAATAACCCAAAAAGAACTTTCGGAAACAACTGGCATCCCTCAGAAAACTATCAGCAAGATTGAAACTGGCAACACCAACACCACGGTGAACACTCTGGCAAAAATAGCCAAAGGTCTCGGAAAAGATCTTAGGATTGAATTCGTATAGTTTTGAGGCTGAGGAGATAAAGCGACAAACGACTTACATACGAACCTTCACAAACTGCATACTACGGCTCTAGGCGTTGAGCGACTTTCCTAATTCTCCCTTCCCCAAACCTGTGGGTTGTGCGCGTAGGATAGTACGCAACATAGCACGATAACCGCAGATGTAATAGAATACTCCCATGAGAAAAAGCAGCAGACATACCGACGGAAGCTTCAAGACCCCGCTGCTTGGCATGGGCGTTCTTTTGGCAACCACCCTTTGCTTCCTGCTGCTGCTCGGCATTCTTACCGTCCTCACCCGACTGGTGCTTGGTTAGGTAGCCGCCAGGATATGTGGCCACGATTCACATTTTATGATTTTCGCGTAATCGGACATTATCTGGGAATCCTCATTCTGCTTTCTTCATTCGCAATGCTTATTCCCCTTATTACGGGTGTCGTTTTCCAAGAATGGATTGCCGCTTCGCACTACTTGCTCACCATTGGCTTTTCGCTTATTGTTGGCAGCGCTTTACGTTTTCTCATGGTAAGCCCAGGAAAACTCAACCACCAGCAAGCCCTTGCGGTTACGGGGCTTTCATGGATAACCTTGGCGTTCATCGCGTCTATCCCGCTCTTTCTTTCGGGGCATTACCTGAGTTATCTTGACGCCTTGTTCGACGGCGTGTCGGGGCTTACTACCACGGGCATCACCGTCATCCAAGACGTCAACCACCTTTCAAACGCCGACAATATGTGGCGATTTATCATGCAGTTTGCTGGCGGCCTCGGGTTGATTGTGGTCGCGCTTTCGTTCGGTCTTTTCGGGAAAAGAGGGGCTGGCGCAAACTTGTACGCTTCGGAAGGACGCAGCGAACACGTGGTGCCCAACATTGTTCAAACGGCGCGCCTGATTTCTCGCATTGCTCTTTTCGTCGTCTTCATCGCAACCATAGTTATTGCGGGCTTTTGTCTTGCTTCCGGTATCGAACCTGCGCGCGCAGCCCTGCAAGGTTTCTGGCTCGCGATTTCAGGGTTTATGACCGCAGGCTTTTCGCCCATGAGCGAAAGCATTATGTATTACCGTTCCTTCGGAATCGAAGTGGTGGTCATGATACTTATGATTGTGGGTTCGGTTAGTTTCGCGCTCCACGCCGAAATATGGAAAGGGCGCACCAACCACTTTTTCCGCGATCTCGAAATTAGAACGGCCTTGCTGTGGGTTGCCGTCATGATGATTGTTTTAGCGGCCGCGCTGACGGCAAGTGCATATTTTTCCGATTTGCTGTCGATGCTTCGCCGCGGTGTTTTTATGGCGGTTGCGGCTTTCACCACGACGGGCTTTCAAAATGTCACCACCAATCAGCTGACAACAGCCTTTTCTTCGGGGGCAATTTTGACGCTCGCGATGGTGATGGCGATAGGCGGCAGTGCTGGTTCTACCTCGGGCGGCATCAAGTTGCGTCGCTTGGGAATTATCGGGAAATCGGTAATCGTAACGATCAAGGAAGCCCTCGCGCCAGATTCTGCGCGTGTGGTGGTTGACTACAACCATGTGGGCAGGAGACTCGTTTCGCCGCAGGTAGTAAAGGAAGCGATGACCGTTTTCGCGCTGTTCATTATCACCTACGCCATTGGAACGCTGGCCGGCATCGCGCACGGTTACGAAGCGACGCAAGCCATTTTCGAATCGGTTTCGATGGCGAGCAACGGCGGGCTTTCGCTCGGCATTACCACTGGTGGAATGCCTGCCAGCTTGGAAGTAATTTATATCATCATGATGTGGGCAGGACGTTTGGAATTTGTTGCACTGCTCGCGCTTTTCGTGGAAGTAATCGTGTCGTTTAGACCGCGAAAACGATTGAAAGCGAAGAAAGCATAATGCGCACAAAGGGAAAGCCAACAACACGGAACCTAGTCACAACAGTGGCACTCGCGACATTGCTGGCTTCTTTCGTTCCAGGCACGGCGCTTGCTGCGACCGAAGACGAAGAAAATACGGTTAACACCTCGCAGCTTCCCGATAGTTCTTTTATCTACGACACCAACATTTCCGACTTGAGTTCTGCCGATCTCTACTACGACAATCAAGCAGTTCAGGTGGTTGGGGAAGCTATCGGCGACAAAATTTTCGACACCATTACCCGCGATAATTGTTGGATATTAGTGGGGCAGCAGGGCGCAAAAACGAGCGACACCATTTCGGTTTTCATGTCAAAAAACGATGCAGAAAAAATCGATTCTTTCGGACGGTACAACGTCAAAGGAACAACCCTTCGCGTGCGGGGAACCTTCCATCTGGTTTGCTCGGAGCACGCTGGACAAAGCGATTTGCACGCCGAATACGTTTCTGTTGTTGAAAAAGGTGAAGAAACTGTCGACACGTTTAGCTGGGAACTTTTTGTGCCTGGCGCAGTGGCGGTGGTAGTCGGACTGATTTTTACTGGAGCGTATTTTTGGATTCGCGAAAAGCGACGCTAATGAAGGGCGGTGTTGGTGCTTAAGGGACGCGTGGTAAAGCTTGACCGGGGGTATCCTCTCGTTCTTGCCGAAGACAAAAACCTCTACCGCTGCAAACACGCAACAGCGCTCGTAAAAGAACGGAAGCTGCGGTGCGTTATTGGCGATGTGGTCACGCTGGAATTGCCCGAAGGCAACGACAAAGCACTCATCAAAGCGATTGAACCGCGCAGCAATAAGCTGGTGCGCAAAGACCCCACCGAACAGACTCTTCCCCAGGTGCTTGCGGCAAACTTCGACCGCATCATCATTGCGCAGCCCATAAACGATATCAATCTTCGGCGGCTTGCACGCGAATTGGTGGTGGCGTATGAAACGGGTGCAGCAGTTTCGGTGGTGCTTACCAAGGCAGACCTCGCAAAAACCGAAGCCGCCCAAAGTGCATCTTTGGAAAAAGTGAAGGAACTGGCTGGCTCAGGCGGCGTTTTGGTGATTTCGATTGAAGACAAAGCCAGCATCGAAGGCGTACGGGCGCTCATTCCAGCGGGTGAAATAGTGGTCATGGTTGGCAAGAGCGGGGTGGGAAAATCAAGTTTGGTGAACTTGCTGGTGGGTGACGAAATCCAGAAAGTCGCCGACGTTCGCGAAAGCGATGGCAAAGGGCGTCACACCACGGTTAGCCGCGAAATGATAGAAATTCCTGGCGGGGGTTACCTTGTTGATATGCCAGGTATTCGAGGGCTGGGGCTTTGGGATGCAGATCTTGGCTTGGAAGCCGCCTTCGCCGATATTGAAACGCTTGCGGCAGGCTGCAAATTCCGCGATTGCAAACACGAAAGCGAACCAGACTGTGCTGTTCGCGAGGCGACCCACAATGGTGAACTGACCGAAAACCGTCTGGCAATATATCGTCTTCTCAAGCACGAAACGGAAGCAATCCAAGACCGCCGAGAAGAAGCAAAACGCAAACGGGTGCGTTCTGGACACCCGCGAAGGCGTAGTTCCCGATAATCAAAAACAGTCAACTTAGAACTATTAAGTACACTAAATAAAAGAAATACCAAAAAAATTTGAGTTTCTTAAACATTTCCTTGTGCGAGCAGCAAAAATAGACGATAATACCCGCAGGGAAAGGGTGCTCTCAACGAGGAACAAATAAAAGAGCTCCACAGCTTCAATAAAAGTAAAGAGCGGAACGTTCAGCGGTCTTTTGTCCGTGCATCGGGCGGCCACCCGCGAAGAAGGTAGTGTTTTCCAACCACCCCTAGTTCACTACCTCGGACAAAGACCTCTGAGCGTTCCGTCTTCCTCTTTTTCTCCAGCTGTAATGCTGGGTACACAATAAAATGTATAATGCTAATAATAATATTAGAAAAACTTGATAAAACATAAAGTTTTGGCATAAATATTGGAAATATTATTGAACCAAACCTGGCTTTTGTGTTATAAGTTCACTTATCCTAGTAATTCCTCTTAATTAGGGAATCGCTAGAGTCCAAGTTAAGGATGTTCTTTTCTTGGGCGCTGCTCATCAGTGAGGCATGTCTAATGCGGGGGTGTTAGGCGAAATGACGGGGGTGGGGTAGTGAAGCACCAGTACTTGTGCCTATGGTTTGACAGGAGTCCTTTAAGTGACTCACACTTTTCTGTTGGCAGAAACCAAAATTACAACCGAATAGTTTTTCTTATGTGAACGTATCGGAGGGCCATGTAGACCAGCATGGTTTTCCTTTTCGTAGAGACCGCTAGACGACTGGGTGGAAATTTGTAGGAATTTTCAGGTAGACCGATGCCAAAAACTGGTATCGAGGGCGGAAAAGCGGGGTTTACGATGGTTGGAAAAGGAAAAAAGAGCGGTAGAAAAAGTTTTGTAAAAAACGCGACGAGACAGGGCTTGTCGATTCTTGTTGCACTCAGTTTGGCGGTCACGTTCCCTATGACCTCATCGCTGTTTGCTGACGAGGTTGCTATACCAGTCGCACCAAGTGAAGACATGGTGGTGAACAGCAACCCTGTGGCTTTGCCGCCAGATAAGGCGGCGTCGCAAGCTACCGTTCAATCGGGGGATTCTTCAATCGACTGGCTGCAGGGTTTTACCTCTGCGGCTCCCTTGGCTAGTGGGGGCGAGGAATACGCCACTCAAGGAATAGGCATTATGCCTCTGGCGGCTCCACCATCGGGTGGCTTCGACATCAGTCTTCCTTTAGGCGGCGGCACTATAGACACTGGTCATGCTGCGAGCATTATCATTTTTGGTGAAGGGGTCTATCAGGTTTTTACTCCAACCGCTAACACAGAAGTAGCTTACGAACTCGCCATGGGCAATGCCTTAATGTGGCTTGTTGGGAAAACGGGCGACTTTGTTCTTTATACCCCCACCACAACAGCGGGATGGGGCGACATTAATGTGGCAGGTGTGGCTGCTCTCGCTCAACTGAACATCGGTACTTTGGTAATTACCGGCAAAAACGAAACAACGGCTGATGTGCCAGCAACGCCAGGGGCGGCAACGGCCGCCGGGACAAACGGCTTTTTTGGCAACGGGCAAAATATTGCCTTTAGTTGTAACGTTGAATTTAGGAACGTTCGCTACAATCTTGCTAATATCTATATGAACGGCAAAAATCTCACGCTGGGGAATCTATCGTGGGCAACAAGAGCCACGAACTACTATGGTGGTGCAGCATCGGGCACGGCAACCGGCAACCCTGTTATGACGGTCTATTCGACGGGTACGGGCAATTCGGTTTTTGTTGGTGGTATGCTCGTTGGCACTCTGACGGGTAATGTAACTGTCAACATCAAGGGTACCAGTGACAATGTTTTCGATGTCTACGGCGCTGGATACGGTAGTAGTGCTACCGCGAAGGCCAACCTTATCGGCAACGTTACTACCAACATTACTGGCACGGCCACTACTGCTGGAGGTCTCAAAACCTTTATCGGTGGCACCTATTACGGTGATGTCTCGGGTAAGATAACGAACAACTTCAGCGGCATTGGCCGCTGGAGTGGCAATACTGCTGGTAGCGCAGACTGGAATGCGGCACAAAACCGCTATGTCGGTGGCTCGTATGCGGGCAATATCGGTACATCAGCAACGGCTGGGACTACCATCATTGAAAACAACGTGGATATGCATGCGTGGACTTACGGTGTTACGACTTATTATGGCACCAATGCGGCGGCAGGTACGGTTACCGGTAATATTATCAACGAAGTTCGGGCGGGCGCATCTGAAAAAGGCTCTATCTGGGGCTTTTCTGGCGGTGCCGGCCGTAGTGCCAGGATCACCTCGGGTAGTTATATCAACTCCTTCGTTATCTCGGCAAGTACCACGAACCTGACCGTAGGCAACGTGGATGCGGCCTTTGCCGCGGGCAAGGCTGCTTCACCCTATAGGCAGATAGGCGACATCACCACCAAGGTATACGAAGGACGTATTTCCCATTCTGACGTTCAGCAGTCTCACACCCGCGGTGCTGGCTGGGGATACTACGAAGGCAATGTAGTTATTGAGATTGGCACCAAAGGCGTCATGAGTGGTCGCGGTTTTCTTACCAGCGGAGGCTCCCAATTCAGCGCTCTTGTTTATGAGTCGTCTACCAATGCCGGTAGAGATTATAACAACTGGTGGGATATTGCGGGCGGCGGCGGCGACATTGGAGACAGCTCTGACTTTTCCATCATTGGTGATACCACCGTAATTCTTAACAGCGTCTGGGCCCGCTGGTGTTATGGGGGCACTTTCGGAGGCAACCAGATAGGCGACAGCTTAATTGTTCTCAATGGTGGTAGAACCAATACCCTCGAAGGTAGCGGCTACGTTGGCTGGGTGCATGTTGGCAACAGCCGTGCTGTGGTGAACAACGGGCAGGTCGACGGTTTTCTTTCCGGCGGCGGCTGGGCTGACTACTACCAGGTTGGAAATTCAAGCGTTGAGGTGTTCGACGGCCCTAACGTTATCATTAATGCCTCTTTGGGTGGTACCTATGGTGATAGAGCCACCCACTATATCAGTGGCAACTCAGATATTATCGTCCACGGCGGCGATTTTTCTGGCGTATCAACTAGCAACTTTGCAGGAACAGGCTTTAGCTGTGGTTCGTCTATGAGAGGTGTTATCCTTGGAGATGCAACTATGACCCTTGACCTCCGGGGTAACAAAAACGGCTTCAAGGTGAATGCCAACGACAACGTAAGCGGTGGACGCAAACTCAACGCTGATGGGGCGGCATATCTTGGTAAAGATTCCAACAACACTATCACCCTAAACGTTCTTTCAGACGCAAACAGTAAAGCCCAACTTAATGGCTTGAACCTGTATGGCGATGCTGCGGCTGGAGCCATTACAAACACGCGTGCAGGCAAAATCACCATGAACATCAATGCCCCGGGTGCTGTTATCGGCAACCTTTTTGGAACCAATTACAATATGATTACCGCTAACAGGCTTACTAAAGACGTTACTATCAACCTGGTTTCTGCCGGAACCATACAAGGCATCAATACGGCAGGCCCTGGAAACGACATTACAAACACGGTCTACAATGCCACCATCAATAAAGCGGTCATGCACGTTGGTCCTCAAGACCAACCTTCCAGCTGGAACCCAAACCCTGTTCAAAGTGGTGGCGATGGTGAATGGTACCTCGATGAAAAAGAGCCTGGTTTGGCAGATGACGGCTATCCGCGCCGCATCAACGTTACAACCAACGGCATCAGGAACTTCACCGACATGGACATAACCGACCGCTTGCTGATTGCTCAGGGAACGGGCAGTGTTTTGAATGGTCAAAACGCGACGACAACCAATCATAGCACTAGTTATCACCAGACTGGTCATGTTGTTATTAACGATGAATCGGGTCTTGGTGTAAGCGGCACCGGCGGCTTCATCGTTGGAGATCTTACGGTTAACGGTAAGGGCTATGTTGCTTCTCAAGGTTCTGCGAACCAAATTATGATCACCGATATTAACCTTGACCCAAACAACGAAATAAACCATCTCGTTTGGTTAAAATACGGTACAGTACTTGCTTCTGCTATGACCCCAGCCACCAGCTGGTTCGGCATAAACAGTGCGTGGCCAGTTCTGACTTTCAACCCGCAGAGAACGAACGCCGAAAAGGTGTCACCCACCAACCTTACTGGTGTTGAGGTTTCTTCGGGCAAGACCTATATTGGCGACAACAGCATTCCAGCTTCTGGTAATGGTTTTGGCGTTGCCATACCCGGCACCGCTTATCGTTGGGAGGTCGTTAACGGCCCAGACGGTAAATCTCTTGGCAAGATCAGCTATTACATGGCAGGGGAATTTCTCATGGGTACCCAAAAGCCAACATCTGGCTACTTGGATGTTTATGGCACGAGCCCGATGAAAACACCAACCCAGTCGGGTTCCGTGGCGATTCCTTCGGCAAAAATTCCCAATCCTGTGGGTAATCCTGAATTTACCTTTACTCCTGATTTAGCTAGAGGCGAATGGGTGTATGACCTTAATGTTCAGCGCACCGACCACTTCATAGTAAATGGTGCAAACAGTTACCATGAAGGTGAACAAACCATCGCTGACTACAACAATTCTGCAAAAGTTACCCGCGTATGGAAGGCCAACACTTCTAATCCGAACGGTTCAAGCCGTCCGGCGAACGATAGCGAATACGGCTTTGACATGAAGGTAGACTACACAAGTGTCACCGAGCTTCAAGCAGAAAGCGTCATCTTAAAGGAATCTCAAGCTCAAGCCCTTTTTGCAGACACTATCGATAAGGCTGTTCGTATCGAAAACGCGAGCACGGCCACTAAAGCTAAAGGTCGTCCTCATTTCGATAAAGGTAATCTTTCTGATGCGCAACTTTCCCAACTAGCGGCACCGCTCGGCGATGATCTCTATCGCATTGTGTCTGTCACTTATACCGCAGGCAACGAGGACGAAAAGCTGACCAAGGCTGTCAAAATTACGATCATTAGCGATGATGCTGTTGTGGCAGGCCCTTACGTTTTGGATGCGAAAAACGCAGCCATAACAATATCGAAGGCGCAGGCCGTTACGGGTAAAACAGGCAATGGCAATATCGACTATTACACCAAAGCTTTTATTCTCGACACCCGCGATGGAACGGTATCCAACATTCCCGATCTTGCTGATGTAGCAACGAAAGTTTCTGCGCTGAACGCCGCTGTTGACGGAACGAGCGTACCTTTGTCTTACAGCTTCCCCGCTGGATTGACCTACCCTGACGACAAGGGTCTTCCGCAGGAAGCAGCAGGTACTAAGGCTGCCACGATCAATGTTATTGCTGGCGAGCCACCGTTTATTCTCTTCAGCGGGAAATACGACCCAGCTATACCCTCTGGTGACAGAATTGCTGGTGAAACCTACAAGACCGACCCAGTGGTTATCCCGCTGGCGAGTTCTGGCGTGGTAACCCTGGCTGAGGCCTTGGCGGGAGTAACGGGCATCGACGCAGAAGACGGTTCGACGACGGTCACTGTTGTTGAAGACATTGACGCACTGGCTATCCCAAAGAACATTGCGTCAGTGACGCCGATTACTTACACAACAACCGACGCTGATGGCAACACTATCACGCGTACGCGTTCGCTGGTGGTGAAAGACGATAGCATCGTAATCGATGGCGATTACATTATTATTGCGAAAGGCTTTGTTGTTGCTAAAGATTCCGTTATGCCTTCCGTAATCGTGCCGACTTCAAATGCAGACGCTTGGCGCACTGACGGTTCGAAAACAGGACTTACTTTCACTGAAAACGCGGGCAGTATGACGAATGCTGTGGGAGTTTATTCCGATGTGGCGGTTCTTCTGAAAGACGGAGGAGCCCCTGCTCTTGGAGCAGATGGAACCACGCAGGTAAAAAGAACTATTACGGTGAAGGTCTATCAAAATCCTGAGGCAGGAGCAAGCGACATCGCAAAAGCTTGGAAGCACAATGGAACTAACGGCGTAATGTATTCAATTACTGCACGACACATTCGTATCAACTTGGCAGATGCGCAAGCACTGCAAGGTGCTTCAGGAAAAGAAGCAGCATTGCTTACGCGCACTCAAGCAACTACCTACAAACGTGCTGATTGGTCAAACGATGCGGCAGCAACTCTTGTTGCTGATAGTGGTTTTGATGCAGCAACTTTGGCAGCAGGACAATCTTATCCGCTTACTTTTGCGGTGAACAAAGAAGCAGGAACCACCGTTCAAGTTGTTATGGTTATCGACAACGGGGAACCACCAACTTTAACGGTTCCGAAAATTAAAGAGATTCAAGTAGGGGCAACATTCCCGAAAGGCGCGTTTGCTGATAGCACACCCAGCTTTTTCCAGGGTGTAACCGTTTTTGACCCGGAAGATGCGGAAAATGGCGTTTCGGTAACTTTAGAGGGTAATGTCACCTATAGTCCAACTAGCATCAACACGCAAGTCGCTGGTTTGTATGCGGTTACTTATACCGCAAAAGATTCCGAGAACAACACCACAACAGCCGTTGGTTATGTACTGGTGAACGATGGAACCTACTTGGTTGATACAACAGACGGCCATGAGTCTATGGTTCAAGCATATGACTTTGTTCAGTCAGTCAAAGAAGATAGTCCCACCTGGAACAAGCCAGGCATTATTGAGCTTTCTTTTGCTAAAACATGGGATTTGACGGGGGACACAGCGGTTGAAACCACTCCGCGCGTTGCTGATGATGCTGGTTTCCAGCGCACGGTTGCTGTCTATAACCCCATCAAAATTGATTCAACAACGAAATCGACACCTGTACGCTCTATCGTTGGTGCGGTCATCGACAAAGACGAACTCGCTCGAGGATCAAACCCTGATGACCCAACCGATTCAGCTATCTACACAGTTGGGGCAAACAATGCGAGCGTGTTGATTCTCGATGCTACTAACCGCAACAACCTGACCGCCGCCGGCGTAAAGGCGTGGTATATCGACAAGGCGGCCGCTGCGGCCTACAAGACACTCGGCTCTACGGCTAGCCACGGTGTTGATGTGGTGTCCACCACCATGCCGGCAAACCCGGTCGCCAACACGACCTACCAGGTCACCTTCTGCCCAGCCGGCATCCCGGCTGTCACCGTCACCGTTGACTTTGTTGTTGGTGGTACACCACCTATTATCGAGTGGGACGCACCATCTTCATCAGGAGCCAAAGATGGTGGTTATCCGCTCGTTATTCCGAAAGAATCAAGCACTCGCATTTTGAGTAAAGATGAAATCAAGGCAAAAATGACTGTTATCGACGGAGAAGACCCAAGAACTCCGGCGCAGTTGAAAACAGCCACAGCTATTACGGTTGATGGCAGTGCTGCTAAAGATATCGACGCTTCGGTTGCGGCTGTTTATTCAGTCACCTACAGCATTACCGACAACGATGGTATGACCACAACCAAAACACGTGCGGTCATCATTGATGATGGACGCCATATAATCGACGAAGCCGAAGGCGTTATTATTAGCGCCAAAAACTACGTCATGTTGCAGAGTTCTGTTCAAGGTACTTTTGCGGAAGTAAGAGACCAATCTCTCGTCAAAGCATACACAATTGATGGCACGTCAATTCCTTCCAGTCAACTTGAAATTAAAAACTTTACGGCTACTGGTTATAAGCGTGAAGCAGATCCGAGGGTATATAACTTTACCTGGATGATTACGGGCAAAGCTACCGAAAAAGCAATTACGGGCACCGTGGTAGACGCAGATGTTATTTATCCTCCTGGTCCCGAAGACCTCTATACCATTACCGCAAAACATTTTACGGTTAACGTAGAAACGGCTGGCAGCATGGTTGCCAGCGGAAACCTCAATGGTGCTATTGAAACTCGCTCGGTAGTAACGGTATATCCGCTTACTGCCACCGCTGATGCTGGTGCTTATGGTTACACTATCAACAATGGCGGCTTTAAAGCAGCTCAAGATGAATATGTTTTGCAGTTCGGCGTTAAGCTTTCCGACGATTCGGTAGATGCCACCACAACAGCGGTTCAAGTAAGCGCCAAAGGTAAGGTTTCTCAAGGAGATGCCCCTGTTCTCACGGCTGCTACCCCTGTTAATGTTTGGATAGGTAGCGGCACTGCCCCTGCAGGTTCTATTACTGCGGCAGCTTATGCAGCCGGCGGTGGCGACAAATATGGTGTTACTGCGATTGACACGGAAGACACTTCCTTAGGCGCCTCCGATGTGACCTATGTAATTACTAACCCCAAGACGGGTGCGAGTCTTGCTTCTGTTGATACTACTACTCCAGGAATGTATGCAATCGCTTATTCAGTGACTGATTCAGATAGCAATACTGCTACGGCAGAACGTGTGGTAGTCGTCAACGACGGACGCTATTCTGTTAACGGAAACATCTTGGAAGCAAACTCTTTTGTTACCCGCGCAAGCGACGTAAAAATGAACGATCTTCGCGGAGATATCCTCAGTAAGAGTGCGGCCGGTCTCTACGATGGTAAGACAGGCGAAAAACTTCCCGTAGCAGAAATCTACGGCGTGAACTACGGCACCTATTCTGCTGCCGCTAATACGTATACTCCCATAACGCTTACGGCGAACAATGGAAAAGGTGGTACGGTAGAGCGCGATATAACTGGTATTGTGGTTGATGCAGCAGTTATTGGACCCGAAACTCCTCCGGCAGGCACACCAACCACAACAGTATGGGGTACTCCGCTCGACTTAACCATTAGCGAAGCAGAAGACTTGGCAGCTGGTGGTGGTTCTGCGGTTTTGAATGCTCTCAAGGCAGGAGCAACCAAGACTTGGCCTAACACAACGGTTACTATCCCCAACGTAAAAATTGTTGCGGACACTGATAGCTTTATAGCTTGCTTGACCGACAACAATCCGTCCAACAACATCAATACCTTTAAAATTACCGTGGGCGACGTAAACGATGAAACCACCATCGTGCTTACTATTAGGGTTTCTGCAGGAAATCCGCCAGTAGTAACCGCAACGCCTAAACCACTAACCTTCCAAGTGGCAACGACATCCGGGAATCTTTCTCAGGCACAAATTATGACAGGCGTTACCGTAGCCGATGTTGAAGACGAAGCGAATATTCAAACGAACCTCTTGCCCCTTACTGTAGTCAGCATTCTTGATGTAAGCGACGGCGATGCAGGCACAGCTGTTTCCGCCATTCCGGCAAACGTTGCGGGAATCTACCAGGTAACTTATACCTATACCGATGCTGATGGCAATGTTGACTTTGATACCCGCGCCATCGTGGTAAATGATGGACGTTATATTAATGATGACAAGAATATTTTGGAAGCACTTTCCTTCGCTATTAACTCAACGAATGTGGTGCAAACATCGGCCCCTCAAATCATTGCCTATTCAGAAGCTAAGGCGTGGACGGTAGCTGGTGCAGCAGTAGGTGTTGTTGTCGAAGATTCTTCGCCATACCGTGCCGAGCCGCATTCCCGTTATGGGTTAAACATTATGCCGAGCGGCAATATCGACCTGAAAAGGACAATTTATGCAAAGGTTGTAAACGACACTGCTACTGCCGTACCGAACGTTAACGAAAACAGCGATAACGGCGAAAAGTATGCGATAACGGCGAAGAACTTCCGCATGAATGCAACGGACGCAAAGGCGCTCGCCGCTAAGAGCTCGAGTGATATTGCGACAGCGTTGCTGGCAAGCGCGCAAGTAAACATCTATGATAGAACCGACAAAGATTTCCTTGACGCGCCCTCTATGGCTAAAGAGCTTGTTTCCGATGGCGGTTTTGCGGCAGCCGGAAGCACTTTGAAAGACCTGGATCAGTTCACACTCACCTTCCACTGCGCACAAGATCCCGATGCGATTGTGGCAATCACCCTGTTTATTAGTGATGGGCGACCTCCTGAGATCTATCTGCCCGATGTTCGTATTGTTTGGATTGCCGACCCGGCGTCGCCGAAGCGTCCGGCAGGTTCTGTGCTTCCCGCTAATTGGGACTACATTACTACCGATAAATCGAACACAAACAAGGCTGATGACGTTTATGCAACGGACGATCGCGAGAATGCCACCATTAGCTCGAAGCTGAAGGCTGGGACTCTTAGTGGTGGTACTTTCACTGAGGGCACCCCGATAAACATGAGCAAGGTTGCTTGGCAAGAAGTAACGTATGCCGTAACAGACTCTGATTACAATACAACCTACAAGACCGACCTTGTGTTGGTAACTGACGGTACTATTGTTTACAGCAACGGCTATTCTGTTGAGGCTTGGGATTTCATTGAAACCAAAGACAATGTTACCGCCAACGGAAACGGAGATGCTCAGATTCTTACACTCTCCCTTGCAAAAGCGAGCTTCCTTGACAGAAGCAATTCGGCAGGCGCTGAGCTTGTTGATGTTTCTAGCCAACTTACCGTGAAAAACAACGGCGGCTACAAGGCAGTAGAAGACGATTACAAGATTCAAATTGGCATCACGGGCCGTGACGAACCAGTGCGCGACATTGTTGGTAAGGTGATCGACAAAGATGTTCTTGTTGAAGAAATTATCGACGGCGTTCGCTACTACATTGCTGCCAATAATGCAGCTATTAAAACAAACGAAGCGACCAGTTATATTGGAAAGGACGATCCAGCAAAGAGCAAGCTTATCGCGGCGGCTCAAGCTCAGTCTTGGAAGATAACCGGAGAAGCTAATATTTTGGGAACGACTCCTAACTGGTTTGCTGAAATCGAAACGAACAACATTAACGCTACAACCATAAAACCGGGCGAGGCAATTGCGGTTGTGTTTGCACCGAAAGACGCAATGAGCGTTAAGGCACCAACCATATTCCAACTTGACAATGGTAATAACCCGGTGATCACTTTTTCTCCGTCGTCTGCACCAGACAAAAAAGACGGTGGTGAACCTTTGTTTATTCAGCAAAACACAACCGCCACAAATCCTGTTTATGCGACTGACGCAGATCTAAAAGAAAAGATGACAGTAACCGATATTGAGGACATGGCCAAAGGCACCACCGCTGATCAACTCAAGACATCAACAGTTGTTGTTCGTCCAGCCGGTGGCGACATTGACCTCAGAAATGTTGGCGTTTACTCGATTAGTTATGAAGTAACTGACAGCGATGGCAATAAAACAACAGCCACTCGCGCCCTCATTGTTGATGATGGTCGTTATGAAGTTATTAAAGATGCTAGCATAAACGATGAAAATAGCGGCATCATCATAGGAGCCCGTGACTTTATTGTTAAGCGCTCAACCATGGCAGGAACTGAACAAGAGGCAAAGAGTCTTTCTTACGTCGAAGCCTTTGATATTAAGGGCAATGCTCTTTCGATAACAATGAAAACGGTTGCTCCTTCAACGTATGGACCGAGCGCTCCAGACGATGTCTACGACATTACTTGGTATGCTGAAACTACTGATGGAAACAAATCGATTCAAAAAGTAATTAAGGCGTATGTGGTTGAAGCAGACGTAATTCACCCTGGCGAAAAATCAAGCCAATATGCAATCGCAGCTTCGCATTTCCGCGTAAACCAAGTTGATGCACAAGCGATTATTGCAAAAGGTCAACAAGGGTTCCTCGATGCTGCTAACGTGCAGGTCTTCCCGCTCGTTTCGACGGTAAGTACCAAAGCGCCGCTTCTGGTTGATTCGGCCAACTTTGGTGGCGGCACAACGCCACCGACCTTGAATGCCTACCCGAACATCACGTTCCGAATTGATGGTATTCCGGCAACAGCGCAAAAGGTTGCTATTACCGGTACGATCTCCAACGGAACACCACCTGCTCTTGAGGTGCCAACGCCAGTGAATGTTTGGGTTGGTTCGGGAACAATGCCGGCAGGAGCGGTTTCCTTAGCTGATTATCTTGCGGGTGGAGCAGACAAATATCTGGTAACGGTATCAGATGCCGAAGACGGGACAGACTTAGGTCTTGGCGATGTTTCAGTGTCCTATGTTAACCCGACTACGGGCGTTGATACAGCGAAGGTAGGAACGTATACCTTAAGCTACTCGGTAACCGATGCAGACCATAATACCGTGACAAAATCACGCGTCGTTGCTATTAATGATGGGCGCTATGAATTAGGCAACGGGCGCATTTTGATGGCGAATTCCTTTATCACAAAACTCAGTGATGTTAATGCCACCAACCTGAGCGGTGACATCTTGGGTAAATCGTATGCAGCCTTAACAAACGGCACAACCGGCGCCAACATTGACCTTGCTGGTGAAGTTACCGTTCCGATTCTTGGCGGCTACAAAAAAGAAGCGGGGGTATATTCGGGTATTGAAGTACACGCCCGCGACTTTGTAGGAAGCACGCTTCAGCCGAATCCGATTGTACGCGTTATCACTGGTGAAGTGATCGATGCAGATGTTTTGATTGACAGCTCAACTGACCCAACACAAGATAGCTACTTTGTGTTTGGCAAGCACCTTGAACTTCGCGTTGGTGAAGCACAAGAAATTATGACGGGCTTTTGGAAAGGCGTCGATTATGGCAGCCAAGACGCAGCATTACTTGCAGCATTGAATGCTGGCGCTCGCAAGAGTCAGGCTGCTGGTGGTATTGAAGTCCTGAACGTTAAGGTGGTAAATGACGGAGGTTTTTCTGACTCAACTGAAACGTACTGGGTTACCATTGCCGACGAAAATGACAACGTTAACAACGCAAGTGACAAGCTGCAAGTACTGGTTGCAAACGGTAATGCCCCAACAATTAGTGCTACCCCAGCACCGCTCGTTATTGCCTGGGATCCTTTAAGCTCTGCCAACCTAACACGTGCTCAGCTGATGAGCGGTGTAGTTGCAACAGATGTTGAAGATAGTGCGTCAGCAATCAATGCCGCTATTAAAATTAATCCTGATGCGACAGGAAACGAAGTTCTTCCTGCTATTCCGCTTAATGTTGGATCGCTTACTCAGATTGTTTATTCAGTAACTGATACCGATGGAAACACTAAAACCGTTCAGCGTGCAGTGGTTGTTCAAGACGGTACTTTTGTTGCGACTTCTGCTTACGTTGTGCGCGCAAAATCGTTCGTCATTGGAGTAGCAGACGTTGGAGTGGGACCAAATTATACGCAGCTGCTTTTAGATCAAACCGAAGCGAAAGCTTGGTTAACTACGGGTGAGCCCAAAGTTGCTGCTGTTAAGTACAGCTCAAACTTTACTAACGCTCAGGGCGACTATAAAATTGGTATTGGTGTCGAAGGTTTTGACCAGAGTGTTATCGTGAATGAAGTTACGGGTAAGGTATTGCCAGAAGACGCAAGCGGCGGAAACGGTGTCAACTATTCTATCGTTGCGAAGGATTTCCGTATTAACTTAAAAGATGCAGCGAAGCTCCAAGGGCTTGCTACTTCAAACCCCAATGACTACATACGAGAATTCTTGAATCGTTCGGGTGCGAAGAGTTATCAGCGCACCGCTGATTTGCCTGTTGGAGGCACACCTACCCTGAGAAACGATGGTAGTTTTGCAACATATACGTTTGCTCAAGAAAACGATCCTGCTTATCCAACCCAAATCAAAGTTCAATTTATGGTCAGCGAAGAAAACAATACCTGGTGTGAAATTACAGTTACTGTTTCAAACGGCAACTATCCAAGTCTTGTTGTTCCTCCTCTGAGAAGTGTTGCGCTTAACGGAACCTTCGACCTGATGCAAGGCGTAGATTATTGGGATTCCGAAGATGACAAGAGCACACTCGTTCTTTCTGTAGTTGTTGACGGAACGCCAGGCAAAACGATTGACACTTCGGTTAACGAAGCAATCTATGAAGTGACGTATACGGTTGTCGATACTGAAGGCAACACCACCACCAAGAGCGGTTATGTTTTGGTTGGTTGGGAAGTTTCAGACGGGTATGCTCTTTCCGCTGGCAGCTTTGTAACCACGGTTGCAGAGGTAGAGGCAGCAGCAAGCAAGCACAACCTTATCAAGCAGCTAAGTCATGCTAAAGCGAAGCAAGTTGTGCTTGACCAAAATGGCTTGGTTACGGGCCTCGTTGATGCTGATACGGTTATCTTGAACGACAAAAATTTTGCAGCTGTTGTAGACCTTTATGCCAACATTGAAGTTGGTGTTGACTCCAGCACCGGACCGAAAAAAAGCATTAATGGTCGCGTAATTGCAAAGGATGCTATTAGCAATACACTGGATAGCAATGGTGTCGTAAATGACAAAAACACCGATAACCCAGCAGACAACAATCGCTACATTGTTGCTGCAAATAACGTATTCCTCACGTGGGCACAAGCTGGCGATTTGGCTGGTAAAACCGACTCAGTTACTATTGCTAAGCTTATTCAGTTAGCAGAAGCAGTTGGCTACAAGATTCTTCCAGACAACAGTGACATCACCCATCAAGTAACGGTGACAACAAACGCAATCAAGCAAGAATCAGGAGACTGGGACGTTACCTTTATTCCTGTTGGTGTTGGCGGTGTTTCAGTAACGGTTACGTTCAATGTTGATCAAGGCGTCATGCCAGTTATCACGGCAGATAGCCCCCTTGAGGTAGCTGTTATTGACTCTGCGACACCAATCTATATGACGCGTGCGGAACTGATGGTAGGAGTTGCGGGAAGCGATGCAGATAATCCAACCTTTAGCCTTAATAACGTTGTTATTACCGATGCAAACGGGTTGCCCGTTGAAAACAAGATTGATAAAACCATTGCCGGTGTTTACAAGGTAACCTATTCAGTAGCAGACAACATCATGGTTGATCCTGGCACGGGCGAGCCGCTTACTTCAAGCGTTTCGCGTGCCATCATCGTCAATGACGGTCGCTACGTCTTTGTTAAAGATTCTAATCCGGCAAACCCGGTTGACGAAAACAGTGGCGTTATCGTTGGCGCGCGCGACTTTGTAATTCAGAGTTCTGTGGTAAACGGAAACGAAATTCAAGCGAAGAGCCGCTCATATGCTGAAGCCTATGACATTTTGGGCAACGCTGTTAATTTCACCTGGACGAAAGCTTCGTCTGAAGCCTACATCAACAAAGCTCCTGCTGGTATTTACGACATTACTTGGGAAGCTAAAACGCCCGACGGAACACGTGTGGTTCAAACAACCATCAAAGCCTACGTGGTTGACGCGGACTACGTTGATGCGGGAGAGAAAGCAAGCAAGTATGCTATCGTGGCATCCAACTTTGCTGTCAACCAAGTAGATGCGCAAGCAATTATTGTGGCAGGGCAACAAGGCTATCTCGATGCAGCTAAGGTGCAAGTATTCCCGCTTGTTTCGAGTGCGAGTGCTAAGGCGGCACTGCTTGCTGATGCCGCTAATTTTGGTGGGGGTACTACTCCTCCAGCGTTGAGTGCTTATCCCAATATCACCTTCCGCATTGAGGGTATCCCTGTCACGACACAAAAGGCGTTTATTACCGGCACAATTTCTAACGGAACGCCGCCTGTCCTTAACGTTCCAACACCACTGAATGTTTGGATTGGGGAAGGCGCGATTCCGGCAGGTGCTATTCCCGTTGCTGATTACGCTGGCGATAAGCATGGTGTTTCAGTTACCGATACCGAAGATGGAACTGCGCTCACCGTTGCTGACGTAACCGTTGCTGCGATTAGCCCCACGACGGGTGTTGATACAACAACTGCAGGGCTTTACACTTTGCGTTATTCGGTAACCGACTCTGACCACAATACGGTTAGTGTAACCCGCGTGGTGGTTGTTAATGATGGTCGGTATCAGCCAGGAGTGGGACGTATCTTGCTGGCGAATTCCTTTATCGCAAAACTTGCTGACGTTAATTACCTAAACATTGCTGACGACATTTTGAGCAAGTCGTCTGCCAAACTAACCAATGGCATAGACGGTACGAACATCGACCTTACTGGTGAAGTTAGCGTTCCGATTAATGGGGGCTACAAGAAAGAAGTTGGGGTATATACCGGCATCGAAGTGCGCGCTCGTGATTTTGTGGGTAGCATTGAGCAGCCCAACCCTATTGTGAGGGTAATAACCGGCGAAGTGGTTGATGCAAGCGTTCTTATTCAGACCAACCCCGACCCAACCAAAGACAGTTACTATGTGTTCGGCAAACATCTCGATATTCGCGTTGGTGAAGCCCAAGAAATCAAGAGCGGTTTCTGGAAGGGCGTCGATTATGGCAGTCAAGACGCAGCACTTATCGCAGCACTTACTGCTGGCGCACGCAAGAGCCAAGCCAACGGAACTATTGAAAACCTCACCGTAAAAATTGTTGACGATGGTGGTTTTTCAGATACAACTAAGACCTATTGGGTTACGATTGCTGACAAAGATGGTAATGTTGACAACGCAAGCGACAAACTGAGCGTACGCGTTGCTAACGGCAACCCGCCAAAGATTACCGCTACCCCGATTCCGCTTGTTATTCCTTGGGATTCGGCAAGTTCTGCTAACCTAACACGTTCGCAACTGATGAGCGTCGTGAGCGCGACAGACGTTGAAGACAGCGCTTCTTCAATCAATGCCGCTATCAAGATCAATCCAGATGCAGCAGGAAAAGAAGTATTGCCAAACATTCCGCTTAATGTTGGTTCTGTTACTCAGATAACGTATTCAGTGACTGACAGCGATGGCAACACCGATACAGTACAGCGCGCCGTTGTAGTACAAGATGGCTCCATGACTATTACTGCTACACACATTGTACATGCGAAGCCCTTCGTGGTTGACCTTGACGATGTTCCGCCAGTAGGAACTAACTATGAATCGTTCATTCTCGAACAGTCTGAAGCTAAAGTTTGGGAAGTAGACGGCGATGAATTAATTGCTGAAGTAAAGGCTGACCCCGGCTTCACTAAAGAAGCAGGAGATTACACTCTTACAATCGGCATCAAAGGTATTGACAAATCTGTTGCTTCAAGAGGCATTCTGGGTAAGGTTCTTCCATCAGGTGCAAGCGGTGGTAACGGTGTGAATTATTCTATCGTTGCGAAAGATTTCCGCATTAATTTGGCTGACGCTGCAAAACTGCAAGCAAAAGCTGGAACCGATGAATATATCAAAGAAATGATCAACCGTTCTGGCGCCGTAAGCTACCTGCGTACGCAGCCAAACTTGCCTGTTGGTGGCAAGGTAACCCTGAAAGATGATGAAGGGTTTGCAACTCGCGTCTTCGCGCTTGAAAATGACCCCAACTACCCAACCCAGGTTAAAATTCAGTTCATGGTTTTTGAAGAAAACGGAACTTGGTGTGAAATTACTGCCACTGTTTCTAACGGCAACTACCCAGGCTTAAGCGTACCTGCTTTAAAGAGTGTTCCGTTAAATGGAACAGTAGACTTGTTGTTAGGTGTGGATTGTTGGGATTCTGAAGATGATAAAAGCAAGCTCGTGCTTAATTATGTTATCGACAAAACACCTGGCAAGACAATCGACACTTCAGTAAAAGATGCTATCTATGAAGTTACCTATACCGTAACAGACACTGAAGGCAATGCTACCTCAAGGAGTGGCTATGTGATGGTTGGCTGGGAAGTTGTGGGCGATTATGCGGTTAACGCAGGCAGCTTTATGACTACCGTTGATGAAGTAAACAAAGCGGCAAACAAAGATGAACTTATTAAGAAATTGAGCCACGCGCAAGCTAAAAAAGTTGAGCGCAATTCAAGTGGCGCTGTTACGGGTCTCGTTGATATCGCTGCTGATGTAAGAGACGACGGTGGCTTTAGTGCGGCGGTTGACCGCTACCCGATACAAATCGGAATTAGTGCTGCAGCAATTCCCTTTAAGAACATTTTTGGTCGCGTCATTGCAAAAGACGCTATCAGCAATACGCCCGATGGCAGTGGTGTTGTTAATGATGCCAACACCAGCGACCCAACTGACCCCAACCGCTATATTGTTGCTGCCAACAACGTGAATCTAACGTGGGCAGAAGCTGGTTTGTTGGCTGGCAAGATGGACGGAGTAACCATTGCAGCCCTTATTGCTAAGGCTGAAGCTGTTGGCTACAAGATTCTTCCAGCAGGAACAGATACTGCTCATCCAGTAACGGTGTTTGCTAACTCCATTCAACAAGCAACAGGAGACTGGGATGTTACCTTTATCCCTGCTGAAGTTGGTGGCGTTGAGGTTACGGTTAAGTTCAGCGTCGACCAGGGCGTTATGCCGACGATAGTTGGTAGTATGCTCGAGATTCCTGTGAGTGGGGCTGCGGGTCCAGAATTTGCAAGCCGCCAAGACTTGTTGCAAGCCATTACTATTGCTGATCCCGATAATCCAACATTAAGCTTAAACGACGTTGTTATTGTCGATGTGGCAACAGGGCAACTTCCCGTTATCGATAAGACTAAACCAGGAATTTACCAGGTAACCTATACGGTGCCCGACAATATCATGGTTGATACTGCAACAGGAAAACCAAAAACTTCCAGCGTTACTCGGGCAATCGTTGTTAATGACGGACGTTTTGTTACTGATGATGCAGAGCAGATTATTGTTGGTGCCAAAGATTTCATCGTTTCGACCAAAATCAAAAACTGGAATGGCACGGCAGATGAAGCGATAAGGCTTTCTTGTGCCGAAGCTTATGATTATGAAGGCAACAAATTAGCGCCTGTTGTTATTAAGGGAACGCTGCCTGCTGGATGGGTTGCCGAAACTGAAGGTGTCTATAGCTTTACTTTTGGAGTAAATGGTTACACTAAGACCAAAGCGATTAAGGGTGAAGTGGTTAATGCCGACGCTATAGATTTTGGCCCAGAAGAAGATTCCTATTACAACACGCCATACGTATTGCTGGCCTGGAACTTTGCGAAAGATGTGGCCGATGTTGTTGTGCCCGTTACGCCCGCTGCTCTAACAACTGACTCAAAAGCTCAGGTAAGGGTTCTCGTTCCGAACAAAACCAATCCTGGCGTTGCCGTTTTGGACGATGGCGGATTCATAAATTCGAAGTTTGATTACCCCATCCGATTTGGTATTTCAGGTTTCGGAAACACCTATCTGGCAAACATTATTGGTAAAGTTACCGACGGTGCATTCCCGACTATTGTTGCTCCAGGCCCAGTTGAGGTTTTGCCGGGTATCGCTTGGGATCCGATGGAGGGTGTTTACGCCTCTGACCCAGGCGATGGTGTTGTTACTTCTGGAGTGACGTATGGCCCCGCCCCTGACTCAAAACCGCTCGACCTAGATGTTCCGGGAATTTATGTTATTCGCTATGAAATAACCGATTCCGATGGCAACAAAACAACAAAAGACCGCGTGGTTGTCGTCAACGACGGACGCTACAAAGTTGGTAACGATCGCATTATCGAAGCCTATTCGTTTGTGATTAAAAGCGATGATGTTGCGGCAAACGCTAACTTGCGTACCGGGCAACTGCTCGGCGAAAGCAAGGCAAAAGTTTATGACGCCAAAACCGGCAACGAACTGCCTCAAAATATTACGGTAAATGGCGGTGGCTTTGCTGCTACACCTAACGACTACAACGTAAGACTTACGGTGGCAGATAACCCCACTGCTCTTACGAAAGATATCGTTGCGAAGGTTATTGATGCGGACGTAATTGGTGGCACAGAAGACCCCAACAATCCGGGTAGCACCGTTTACACTATGGGCAACAATCTTGTCTTGCGTGTTGCTGAAGCGGAAAATTTGCTTGCCAAGGGCGACGCTGAACTTTTGAAGGCCTTGAAAGCAGCATCGATTGTCGCTAGCCCCAACGGCACCATAACCGATCAAGGTGTTGCAATTTCTAGCAGTAATTTTGCGGACGCTCCTGGAGTTTATAAGGTATGCGTTGTTGACCTTGATGGCATAAGTGAAATAGAACTTGAAATTAGAGTTGAAACAGGAAAAGAGCCTGCGTTGACTCCCAACAAGCCAGCGGTTGTTGCGGTTAATCCTTATGGCGGCTATTTGAGCGACGCTCAGATAATCGGTAAAGCAACGGCAAAAGATGCTGAAGATGGAGATTTAACTTCGAGCGTAAAGGTTGTTGGTAACCCGCAAATTCCCGCAGATATTCCGGGAGTATACAAAGTTGACCTTGAGGTAACCGATTCCGATGGGAACAAGGCTACTAAGAGCACTACGGTAGTTGTCGATGACGGGGGCTTCGTAATTGTTGACAACAGTATTCTTTACGCGAAAGATTTCACCATTCCTGCGGCTGAAGTTAAGACGGGTGCTTTAAGTGAACAGATTCTTGAACTGGCAGGAGTGAAAGCTTGGGATATTGATGGTAATCCTGTTGCAAACTTGAATGTTAAGCTTGGTGGATTTATCGACGCGCGGGGTGTATACGTTCCTCGTATTGAAATCCCTGGCACTAATGTTGGCAAGACGATAACAGCAACGGTTACGTCACCCCTTATCATCCACAGTGTGAATTTCCACCCCAACGGGGGATACCTCACCGGACCTGCAACGATTCGTGTTCAGGAACCAAGCACGACACTCAGCTATCTGCCGAGCACGCCGCTTCGCCCAGGATATACCTTCCTTGGTTGGACGATTGCGTCTAATGGGGGTGCTCAATTTACATCGAGTTATCCTCTAGCAGGCGACATGACCGTCTTTGCCCAGTGGCAAAAAGATGCAGAGGTGCCACCTATTGTTATGCCTCCTGCCCCGCCATCGGTTGTTAATGTTTACCCAGCAAGGCCCACGGTCGTGAATCCGCCCTCAACGTTTATAACGGTAGAGACGTTTGAGCCGGTTGCAGAACCTGTAGTTGAGAAAAAGGAACCGGTGGCTCCTCCAGTAACTGTTGCTGAGCCGACGAAAAATTATGAACCGGAAACTCCGCTTGCTGCGCCTGAAGAAAAAACATGGTCACTTTTTGATCTCTGTCTCGTTATTCTTTCATTCGTTTTACTGTTGGGCTGTTTAGTGAAGTTCTTCTACGATCGGCGTAAATCGGGATCGTATGAAGAAAAACCGATTAGCCAATCCGAATGGAGTGTCTTGACTCCAGAAGAAAGAGGAGCGTTGTTCATGCGCCGTGAAAACGAGCGGAAAGAACATCAAGAAAAACAACGTAGACAATCAAAGGAAAAAATGTTCTACGTTAATGGTGTTGCGCTGTTGGTCGGATTGGTGGTCTTTGTTGAAGCACTCATCATTCTTTTTGCTACTCAAGATTTTTCTGCAAAGATGGTTGTTGTCGATGACTATTCAATCGCACTGTCTCTGGTCGTAATGGTTCAGCTTATTGCGCCTATGGCGGCAGCTATGTTGAAGAACCGTGGCAAAGGTACAGATGAAAGAGAAAGCATGCAATATCCAGAGCAAATAGTATCTTCTACTCTGGCGTAATGATTTAGCTAGTGCGCGTAAGCGCAAAAGATGGAAAGGTGTCGGAACTGTGTTATTGAGGTTTGCTGAAAAGGTTTTCAGAAATTAAAAGCAACACAGTATTCCGGCACCGAAGAAACAAGAAGGAGGGTTTAAAGGTCTTTGTCTGTAAGCGGGCGGTCTCCCGCAAAGTGGGTAGTGCTTCCATCCACCCCTAGTTTCATTACCCTCAGACAAAGACCTTTAAACCCTCCTTTTCCTCTGTCCCGCATCGTGCGGGAAGTACATTTCAGAATATATTAAGCTAATAGAAAAGCTAGAAAACTTTAATAAAGCTAAATGTTTTATTGGTTTCGGCAGTTCTTTCGCACCTCAGCCACTTTCCTATATATTTTGGTTTGATAAGCGAAATAGACCAAAAAGCGTCTTGAATTCACCCCTTTTCCTATGGTATAAGGTCGGTGTCGTAATCCTCTCTCTGTGAAAATATGCGCGACTTGAAGCAGATGCTTTTGTCGTTGTGGCCAAAGATTACGACATGAAAAAAGAAAACTAGGGCTGTACTTCTTTTACGCATAGGTTGTGCCTACCGATAGCCGAAAGCTGCTTGGCAGTGTCGGTTTACTTTCGTTTGCTCGGCCAAAGGAAACCACCCTTTTTCTTATCTATGGCAGAGAAAAGCTGGTCTGGAAAGCAAACATCCCAAGTTTTGGGGGCGCAACGAAAGGGGCGAAAATGAAGACCGACAATCAGGCAAACAAAGCTACGTGTCAAAGTAGTGCAGGAATCTTTAGGCAAAGCGGACAGAGAAGTACTCTGCGGTCGATAGGAACAAAGACTCTTTCGATTCTTATCGCACTCAGCATGATTGTGACGTTTCCTTTGGCAACTTCCTTATTTGCAGAAGAACATCTCTCTCCTGGGGAAGATATGGCGGAACAACCGAACTTAGAAGAAGCGACGGGAAATTCCAATATAGTTCAAAATTCAGAGATAGAAAAAGGTTCGCAGAAGGCTGCCACGAGTAACCCAGCAGATGAAGCTCACGAAGCTAAAAAAACACCTCGAGCGGTGCTTCCCGTTCCCAATGAACCGGGAGTTGTTACGGTTGCTAATTGGGCAGACCTGCGGCAGGCGATGGGCGATTCTTCGGTAAAAGAAATTCGCTTCAACAACACCATCCAAAGAAGCGGGGGTGCTGGTTCTGGCAATGATTTACCCGCGATTAACCGCAGCTTGGTAATTGATGCCCAGGGTTATACGCTTGATTGGCGGAATGACGAAACGACGAACGGCATCAACCGTGCAGGATTTACGCTTAACGCCCCTTCGGGAGGCAGTGCAGTTTTTGCTCTTAAGAATATGACGGTGATTCGATCTATTGCTACGTCGGCTCATATGATTCAGGCGAGCGACGCAAGTTCGGAAAACTGGACGGTCAATATTGAGAACCTGTCAACCGCTGATACCCCTGCAACCACCAGTGGTTTGCTGAGCCTTTCTCGGGCGACAGCGATTAACTTTTCTGGCGGGATTACCTGGAATAGCGGCTCGTGTAATTCGGGCATTGTTGTAGCACCTATCCAGAACTATACCGGCGCGAATACGGTAGTGAGTATCACGGGGGGAGACGATGTTATTCGGGCGAATATGAACGGCCGGCACAATGTAGTAAAGGTAGCTGAAGGGGCAGACGTGTTCCTCTCGGGCCTTGGCACGGGGACTACCTCTGTTGTTGACATGACTGCGAACCAATCTGCGGGCACTAAGGCAGAATTTATTGTTGATGGGGAAAGCACCATCTTAGACATTCAGGGAACCGGTAGTGGAACAGGCGTCCAGGGTGGCACGGTTACGATGGCTGCCGCACCAGCAAGTTCTGGCGGTGGCGGTGGCTTCCGCGTTACCGGTGGTGCGACGATGAACGTAATCAGTAAACGCGGTATGCCACCGAGCACCGAAAACAATTCAGGTATGCCCGCTCTTATTCAACAGATTGACGGAGGGAATTTCGTCGTTGACGGAGAAGGCACTCAGCTCAACGTTGAATCTTATGGTGCCGCTAATAATCTTGGGGCAACCATTCGTATTCGAGAGGTTGGCAATCAAACGTTCACCCTGTCAAACAAAGCACAATTAAAGGTTATCAAACACGCTTCAAATGGAAGCAACAGTCCTGCCGCATTACGTTTTGGAACAGGCGAAAACAATAGCTTTTTTGTTACGGGAGGTGCTTCGGTCAGTGTTTTCAATTACGGCAATAAAAGATCTCCTGCTACAAGTGGTTCGCCAGAAAGTAAAGGAGCGATTGAATTTGCCGCACATAACTTTTCTTTTCAAGTTGAAGACTATCAGTCAAATATAAACATTATTGCTACTGAAGGTGCTGCTGTTGGGGCAGCAGGCTACCAGCGTGGAAGCATTTCCGTAGGCAAAGGTTCGGTTTTTATTGCTCAAGGGAATGTCGATTCAGACACGAATGGTGTTTTTGCTGCCGGGAATAATTTTTCCTTCGACTGCAATGAACCGCTTTACTATAATTTCGCAAACGCCAACGGACGCATCGGGTCCCGCGTTTTTAGCATTGCTGGCAGAGACAATACTTTTAGTTCAACATTTTCCGATCTTGCAGTATGGGGAAATGGACGCGCTCGCGTTGGAAGTGGCGACAATCCTGCGGGTAATGCGACAAATAGTTCCCTCAACCCTATTGCCGGTTCCCCTTATGAATCGTGGACCCTCGCAACGTATTCGTTAGCTGGGGAACACTTTGGTACCTCGTTTGTCTCAAGCCATGCCCTGATGACCAACAAGGTGGACAGCTTTGGCAGTCGCGGAATGCAACCCTATTGGCGTATATCAGGAAATAATGCCGGACCAGTTATTCGAGAGTTATTGCCAGCAACAAACGCAGATAAATACGTGCGCGCAACGGGCACCGTGCCCGAAGGCCTTGATTTTTACGGACGCCCTTTCTGGGACGATGAAATCTTTGGGCGCTTTAATATTACACGGGCAGATGGCAGCACTGAAACTTCTGGAAAAGGACAAACGAAATCTTTTGAAGCAGAAAACGTGTACGAGGTTGAATCCGTTGCTACCCCCATCTCTAGTGTGTTGCGCTACGGAAATGGAAGCTTCTTAACAACAGGCGAAAAATACAAAATAGTTTCAGCCTGGCGTGGTGAAGTTGATGAACACGACTTGAGCCAGGTTCACTCAGCAAAACCAGAAGATATTGTTGATACCGAAATAACGGTTGTTGACGTTTTACCTCCCGTCCAAGCAAGTATTACTTATCCCAGCAACGGAAGGCTTTGGGCGGGCCTGTCTACCCAGGTTACGGGCACCTGGGTAGACGGAGCACATCAAGCACTTGCGCAACCGCATAATCCAGAAGCAGCGGTGAAGCTTTATGCTGTTGTTAATTCGGTCAATAATGTAATCTCTGAAAACGGAAACCCTGTGCTGGGTACGCTTAACGCAGACGGCACTTGGAGTTACTTAATCACCGAAGAAATTGTTAATAGCTTAGCCGAAAAAGACAAGGTCTTTTTTGTCCTGGAGGACGCAAATGGTAACGCGAACCCTATCGTTAACACTTCGATTCGCGACACCACAAAAGTGGCAGCACCGCATTTGGCGGTAACGACATCCGATCTTTTCCTCAGTCATACCGATGCTTTTATTGGACTTAATAAGGCGCGAGAATTGGCGAATCTTGGCACGAGCAGTTCGCAACAACACGAAGCTTTCCTAGAGCTCCTTGATGCCAAAGCCGAAAAGCGCGACCCATCGGTTACGATGAACACCACCATAGCGGTGGAAAGCGTTAGCCCTTTTTGGGATAGTGCGGGTTACTATGACAAAACAAGCTTTGAAGCGGCTAACCCGAACGGCAAATCCTATGCGGTAAAGTATGTTGCGACCGAAGACGCTTCGCTGAACAATACGGGTGCTATTACCGTGTTGCCCTTTGGGCACGCGACACCCTATATTGGGGCGAATGATTTCACTATTTCCAGGAATTTTGCGACCAATATGATGAACACCCCAACAGCAATGCGCGACAATCAGCTGGTTGATTTAGCGGGTGCGAAAGGGCGGTTAAACACTTCTGATCCGTTTAGTAAAAACAACGTAGTAGTAACTTCGGTCGCTATTCCGAACCCTGCCGAAATAGGTATTTATGACGTAACGTTTCAGGTAAAAGGTGCGCCTGCAACACCAGAATATTCTATAACTGTGAAGGCTCATATTGTGAATGGGGATGACCCGGTGCTGATGGTTTCTTCTCCCATTGAAATCTGGATTGGCGACCCCGCCGCGAAGCCTTCAACCGCAATTTTGCCAGACGAATTCGATTATCGAATGGGTGTCACGGCGTTTTCTGCGCTTAATGGGAGCAATATTACGGGTGATGTAACCTACGATGGAGCAGTCAACGAAACCAAAAAGGGAATGTATTTAGTGAGGTATTCAGTAACGAATGGAGACTTCAATTCCATTGACGCTACGAGAGTTGTCGTCGTTAACGATGGCAGCTACGTGGTCGTTCCTGGCACGGGTGCCGACCCGACCTATATCCTTCACGCTCAAAGCTTTGTAAAGAAGCGACCTGATACTCATTATGGCGATATTATTACAGACAGCAAGGCGCAAGCATGGATAGTTGACTCTTCTTTGAGCAGCGGATTGCAAGACGCAACAGCGGAAGTCAATTCGTCTGGTAGTTATCAAACAGCTTGTGCTGTTGGTGAATACCCGATAAGTATCCGCGCCAAAGAAAACCCTGCAATAATCAAAAACATTACTGCAAAGGTAATAGAAAAGAACGAAATCACCGATGGGGAAGACCCTCAGACTAATGCGCGTTATACGATTGGCGCCAACGACTATGCGGTGTCCGTTTCTCAAGTAGCAGAGTTCGTGGGAACAAGCGATGATGTTGCGCTAAAACTCATCAATGCTTCTCAAGCAGAAGCGTGGAAGCTTGCCGGCAACATAACACCACTCGGATCAGATTTGCCCCTTACTTCCTTTGGTGATTCGGGGGTTTATGTTGTGTCAAACGGGATTCCCGCCAGCGGTGCACAGGCGGGCGACACCTACAAGATAACCTTCGCCGTGAAAGAGGCCCCTTCCATTCAGGTCACCGTAGCTTATACCATTTTTGGGACACCTCCCGTGATTTCATATGAGCCTGACGGATACCCCTTGAGTGTCAAACAATCGAGTGCGCCACACCTTATGACCGACGATGAAGTCAAAGCAAAAATGACCGTCTGGGATGCCCAAGATGGGAATTTACTTAATGCAACCAAGTACGTTATTGACAATACTCCTGGGAAAACTATTGACACTTCCGTGGTGGGAGTTTATTCCGTATCGTATTCAGTAACTGATTCAGATGGTATGAGCGCAACGGCGACGCGAGCCATTATTGTTGACGATGGACGCTACATTATTGACCAAGCTGAAGGGGTTATTATTGGGGCAAAAAACTTTGTTATTGCAAAGAAAGAAGTGAACGGCAGCACAGACCAAGTTCGCAGTTATTCTCGTGCCTATGCTTATACTATTGAGGGTATTTCCATTCCCAGCTCACAACTGTATATAAAGAATTTCCCGCCGAATAACTATGGCGCAGGTTGCGATGTCGGGACGTATCCGTTTGTTTGGATGGTTATGAACAAGACCACTGAAAAGCCAATTAAAGGGTACGTATCTGACGCAGATATTATATTTCCTGGAGGCGACAACGGGCAGTATGCAATGACGGCGCGACACTTTACGGTGAACCTGCGTGAGGCTCAAGACATGATTGACCGCGGGTTAAATGCTGCGCTTGTTTCAAGGGCAGATGTGCAGGTAATTAAGCTTGTTGATAGCGTTGCCGATGCGGTTCCTTACGTTGTAAGTAACGGTGGATTTAGTGCGACCTTAAACACCAATCCAGGCTATCCACTCCTGTTCGGTGCCGACAACGGAAGTCCTCTTATTACCAGTCCTGCTACCCAGGTAGCAACGAATGGCAAGGTGTCTCAGGGAAGTGAACCGAAGCTTGATGTGCCAACCCCGCTAGAGGTTTGGATAGGTAATCCAGCCAATAAACCAGCAGGAGCTATCACTCCCAGTGAATACAGTGCTGTTGCAAACGACCAGTATGGTGTGAGTGCTCTCGATGATGAAGATGGCGATATTACGAGTAAGGTTACGGCAGTTTCCGATAGTTCAACTGGACCAGTAAACCTCAGCAAAGTAGGCATGTATAAGCTTGCCTATAGTGTTGAGGATTCCGACAATAATGAGGTAAGTGCTTCGCGTATCGTTGTGGTAAACGACGGCAATTACACTGTGGGGAAGGGGCGCATTCTTTTTGCAAAATCTTTTGTTACCTTGCTCAATGACGTAACGAGTGATGTCTCTGCTCTTGAAGCTGAAATACTTAGTAAAGCCCAAGTTCGACTTTATGATGGAAGCACCGGAGCACAAATTGGACTTACAGGAAACATCGCAGGAATACTTGCTGGTGGATACCAGAAAGCGGTCGGAGTTTACCCGATTCAGATTACGGCGGTAGATGTTCCGAGTGGCACTATTACAAAACCAATCATCGGTGAAGTGGTAGATGCAGGTGTTATTGGGCCGGTATTGCCACCCCTTCTTGACCCAACGGTGTATGTGTATGGCAACCATCTTACCCTCACTATTTCGGAGGCAAAAGCACTTGCGGCAGCGGGAGAAACAGATGTATTAAACGCTTTGAAAACAGGTTCAACTAAGACCCATCCTGATGGCACTATTCAAAAACTGAAAACAATTATTGCGACAGACACAGATGCCTTTTTAGCAAAACTTACCGACAATAATGATGCTAACGATGTTGGTTTATTTACGATGCAAATAGGTGATGAAGAGAATACCACCTTCATTACTTTAACTATTACCGTAACAAATGGTGAGCCACCAACGCTTACCGCAACCCCTAAACCTCTCGAGTATTTAATGCCGGTTGGGTCAGGTTTGCTTGATGCTTCTGGCAATCTTACCAGAGATGCTTTGATGGCTGGTGTTGTGGCAACCGATGCCGATGAAACACAGCCAGGAAAGCCTTTGGTTGATGTTCGTTCAGATGTTGCTATAAGTATTTTGAATGTAAGCGATGGCGCCCCCGGTGTTGGAGTTTCTGCCATACCGGCAAACCAACCAGGAATTTATCGAGTTACTTATACCTATGTTGACCCCGATAGAAATGTGGCATTAGATTCGCGTGCAATCATCATTAATGACGGGCGATATACCTATGACACCAACTTTATTATCGAGGCACTTTCCTTTGTTATTAAAGCAAGTGAAGTTGATATAACGAATCAAGACCCACAGCTACTAGCCAAATCGGAAGCAGCTATTTGGACGGTAGACGGTGAAACAAGAACTGCCGTAGTTGCTTCAAATGGTGGCTATACAGCAACACCAGGAATTGATTTTGGGATAGTAATTCAGCCTTATGGTTACACCGCACTTGAAAAGCAAATTGCCGCAAAAGTTCTCAGTGATGGCATTCCAAACGCACAAAAACCAGGAGATCAAAATGGCGAAAATGGGCTTGCTCGCTCTATTGTAGAAAACAACTTCCGCATAAACACAACTGACGCAAATGCCTTAGTTGCGCAAGCGGGAACTGTTGAGTATGAAGATGAATTTCTTTCTCGCGCAAACGTAAAAGTCTACGACAGAACACACCAGACTTTCGCCGAATCTCCTTCAGCGACAAAGCTCTTAGTTGATGATGATGGTTTTTCGCTGGCAGAAAATCAGCCCCTTAAGCATGGTGACAGCTTTAAGATTACTCATGTTTGCGGGGGAGATGCGGATGCAAAAACAACTATTATTGCATTCGTCGACAACGCGCTACCGCCCATGATAAGCGCTCCGGCCGTTCGTGTTGTTTGGACGGGAGACCCAGCAAAGAAACCAGCAGATGCTATTAATCTAGCCGACTGGAATGGCATGAATTCAGTTTATGCCTACGATGACTACGATGGAAATATTACCGATAAAGTGAAGCTCGGGTTGAGCCAAGGAGGCAGCTTCGTTGAGGGCAATCCCGTAGACACGAACCGGCTTGATGTGTTCCAACCTATTTCGTATACAGTTACCGATTCTGATTACAATACAACAGAAAAAACAGTTCACGTTATCGTATCTAACAAGGTTGCTCTTGAGGGAGATTACCTCATTTTGGCACATGATTTTATGGAAACTGTTAGCAATGTAAGCATGAATGGCACATCTGATCAGACGGTTCTTGGTCTGAGTGCGGCAAAGGCTTGGCGGATAAAAACTATTAACCCGCAAGAAGAAAGCTCACTTCCTCTGCCGGTAAATCACTTGTTAAAAGTGGTAGATAAAGCGGGCTACAAAGCACAAGCTGGTACCTACAAGCCAATAGTGATAGGCATTACTCCAGAGCTTCTGTATAGCGGAAACCCCTTAAGCAGTATTGCGGGTACGGTAATTGAAAGAGACGAAATTGACGATGTATTCGTTGACGATGTTCGTTACTATGTTGCAGCAAACCACGTAAAACTAAAACTGTCTGAGGCAAGTTCATTTATAGGTTTAAGCGACAGCGTTAAGGCTCTTCTTGTGGATCGCGCCAAGGCTTGTGGTTGGAAAGTAACGGACACAACAAACAGTTTTGATGTTGATGTGATAAGCAATCAAATTGGAGATGCAAGCAACCCTGTTATTGCAGGAGGCAAGTATCAAGTAACATTTATACCCAAGGGTGTTCCCGGTGCAAAAGTTAGTGTTGTATTTGAAATTGATGACGGGGAAAGCCCGGTAATTCTCTTTGAAGAAAACCCCCTTGTCCTTAAGCAAAGCGCCTCATCTTATCTCTTAAGTGATGACGAGCTCAAGCAAAAAATGAAGGTAACAGATCTGGAAGATGGAGACCTTTTAGGTGCCACTTCGATAACGCTTCCTTCGGGAATGACTGCCATAGATCAAAACAAAATAGATGTCTATTCGATAACCTATAACGTTGTCGACTCTCAGGGAAACACAGCAAGTGCAACACGTGCTTTAGTGGTTGATGACGGTCGTTTTATCATTGATGAGAATGAGGAAATTATCATCGGAGCCCGCGACTATGTTGTTCAAAGCAAGAAGGTTACCGGCACCGAACTTCAGGCAAAAGGATTGTCTTTTGCAGAAGCTTTTGATTTTAATGGAAAGGCTCTTGAGGTGTCTTGGAGCGGCGCTCCACAAGGCTATGTTTTGGAAGCGAAAGTAGGAACCTATGATATTGCCTGGATGGTTTCTGGCTACAAAATCAAGAAGCAAATTAAGGCACACGTTACCGATGCAGAAGTGATTGACCCCGGTAACAAAGATGATCAGCATGCCATAATTGCATCATCATTTAAGGTTAATTTAGAAGGGGCTCAGACAATCCTTGATAACGCCCCTCAGGGTTTTGTTGACACAGCAAAAGCTCAAGTAATCAAACTGGTTTCCAGTGCAGCAGATGCCAGTGTCGCACTCAAAAACACCAGTGGATTTGATGCTGTTGTTGCAGACTATCCCATAACCTTTGGTATTTCTGGAACATCGAGAAGTGTTGATATTGTTGGAACGGTTTCTCAGGGTGGACTACCAGACTTAGAGGTTATTACACCCCTGGAAGTATGGATTGGTGATGTCACCAACAAACCAGCAAACGCTCTTCTGCCTGGGGAATACCACGACCTGTTTGGGGTTGATGCTCAGGATGACGAAGAGGGAGATATAACCAATAAAGTAGTTGTTGTTTCGGGAGCAGGAACCGTAGATCTGGGTAGTGTGGGGCTCTATAATCTACGGTATAGCGTTACCGATCAAGACAAGAATACTGTGTCGGCAGAGAGGGTAGTGGTGGTCAACGATGGGCGTTTTGACGTTGGCGATGGGCGTATTCTTTTTGCAAAACCCTTCGTAACACGCCTTGCTGATGTAACAACAATTTCGGCAAACATCAATCAAGAGATTCTTAATAAATCTCTTGCAACGCTTTTCCATGGAGTAAGTGGGCTGGAGTTGAATTCGCCTAAGCCTTCAGTTCAAAATTCAGGAGGATACAAGGCGGCTATTGGAAGCTACCCTATTACTATTGTAGGAGCAGACGAACCCAGCGGTACTTTAGCGAAGAACATTACCGGTGAAGTTGTTGATGCCAGCGTTATTGAAAGTGGGCCGGATGATCCCTTCAAAGATACCTACTATCTCTTTGGAAACAATATAACCATAACTGTTTCTGAAGCACGAGATATAACTAATGCTGCCAACTTCAACAAGGCGCTTCTTGATGTCCTTGGTGCTGGTGGATTGAAAACTTGTGCTGATGGAAACCTGCAATCTTTTGAACCTATAATTGTCGACACCGATAGCTTTAAGGCAGAAAAAGGCATATATAAAATTATCCTCAAGGACGGGCAAAACAACGTTTCAATGCAGCTAACAGTTACGGTAATTAGCGGCAGTCAACCAACAATCACTGCTATACCAACACCTCTTGAATATAAGGCGGACCCCCAAAGTAGTGCGACCTTAAGTCGCGATGAAATCATGGCTGGAGTTGCTGCAATCGATGAAGATGAAACTCCTGTCGATATTAGTTCTTGGGTGGTTATCAACCCCGATTCGAAGGGCAATGAGGTCTTGCCGAAGATAGCGATTAATGAAGCATCTGTTACCAAGGTCACCTATTTTGTGCAAGACTCAGATGGGAATATGGCAACGGTTGATCGGGCAATTATCGTAAACGATGGCTCAATTTCCTTTAACGAAAAATACATTTTGAAGGCAAACTCTTTCGTACTCAGCACCCATGATGTAGTGGGTAGTTCCTCTGAATTGATTTTGACTCATTCAAAGGCAAAAGCTTGGGATAGTGCAGGAAATCCTGGAAATCCTGTGGTAAACGATCCTGGTATGTTTTCTTTGGTTCCCGGTGACTATTATCCCAACATTGGCGTTCAGGAAGACATCACTCTTTCCAAAACTATCACTGCTCGTGTGCTTGGTGAAAACACCGAGGGAGGTAATGGTGACAGGCATTCTATTGTTGCGGATAACTTCAGAATCAGCCTAAAAGATGCCCAGGCTCTTCAGGGCAAAAAGGGAACCTCTGAATACGAACAAATCTTTCTTGATCGTGCAAAAGTAGCAAGCTTTATGAATACAGGAAGTGCCTTAATTTCTGCAGGAACACCACGACTTGCTTCTGATGGTGGCTTTGACACTGCTGTCTTTGCTCAAGAAAACGAAAGCAATTATCCCAGTACGTTCACGGTGAAATTCTGGGTCGATGAAGACAAAACCGCCTTCTGTGAAATTGTGGTAACGGTTTCAAACGGCAACCACCCTTGGATAAAAGCTCCTGCACTCAAGCAGGTAAACAAGAATGGCATTTTCACAAAAGAAGATTATCTTGCCGGGGTTACCTACGGTGATGTTGAAGACGACATTACCAAGCTTACCCTTACCCATAACGAGCCAGTTGATACTGCTGTTGAAGGGTCTTATAAGGTTGTTTATACCGTAGAGGATACCGAGGGGAATTCTGCAACGGCAATCGGTTATGTACTTGTAGGGGACTGGGTTATTGACGGAGACTATGCGGTAAGTGCGAGCAGCTTTGTTACGACAGTTGATGTTGCTGCAAGTGCTTTAAGCAAGGACGATCTCATATTAAAGCTTAGTCATGGGAAGGCGCTTGGTGTTGTTCGAGACATAAATGGCAACATTGTCGACATTGTTTCGGTGCCAGCAATGGTGAAATCAAGCGCAGCTTTTGCTGCCGCAGTAGGTAATTATGCTCCCATAAAAATTGGGATTGCGGCTGCTGCTGTTCCTGTGCAAAGCATTGCTGGACGTGTTATTGATAAAGACATAATTTCTAATATTCCCGATGGTACAGGCGAGATTCCTGATGTTAATACTGCGGATCCAAATGATGATAATCGCTACATTGTTGCCGGCAATAAAGTAATGCTCTCCTGGCTTGACGCAGGTGATTTGGCGGGCAAACTTGATGACAAAACAAAAACTAAACTGATTGATCTTGCGCAGGCAGAAGCATTTAAAATCACCGGGACTTCTGATATTTCTGGGTATGATGTTGATGTAACAGAAAACAATATTCAGCAACAAGGCGGCATCTATAGTGTTGTCTTTATTCCCAAGGGAATTGGTGGCGTTAGTATAAAAGTTCCCTTTGAAGTTCTTGAAAATGTTATGCCCGTGCTTATTGTTGACGGTCCGCTTATTTTCAAGCAAACACCCGGTTCGGTTGAGTTAATGAAAGATCAACTTCTTGATGGAGTAAGTGTTTTTGATGCTGATGATGCCACCTTGTCTCTTGCGGATGTTGTCATTACCGACGCGAATAATACTATGCCAAAGATTGATACTTCGAAAGTTGGCATTTACCAAGTTACTTATACGGTAGCTGATAAAATAATTGTTGATGCGTCGGGCAATCCTGCAACGGTTAGTGTAAAAAGAGCAGTTATTGTTGACGATGGAAGGTTTGTTATTGACAGTAAAACAGAGGCAATCGTTGAAGCTAAAAACTTTGTTGTTTCCAAAAATCACAACACCTTTACGGGTAGTGCAGATGATGTCTTTAATCGTTCTTTTGCAAAGGCGTGGGACTTTTCGGGCAACCCCTTAAAGGTTGAATTGGCGGGATCTCTTCCCCCGGGATTTGTAGCCAAAGATCTTGGCGTTTACGACTTCGCTCTTCGTGCTGTGGGGTATGGAACACCCCTCAAAACAATTCAGGGTGAAGTGGTCGATGCCGATGTGGTAATTCCCGGAGACTATGATAGTAAGTATGCTTTAATCGCGTCTCATTTTGAAGTGAACGTTTCTGAAGCTAAGAAAATTATTGATGATACAGGACTCATTACCGCAGCCTCTGCCCGAGTAATAAAACTACTGCCCAACATAAGCGATGCCGCAGTTGTGGTACTTGATGACGGCGGCTTCAATTCGCGTAAAGGCATTTACCCGATTCTCTTTGGAATAGAAGGAGCCTCCCCAGCAAAATATACCGCAAAAATTAATGGTGTTGTAAGCGATGAAACCGACCCAATATTAACGGTTACTAGCCCGCTTGAATTGCAAGTTGGTGATTCTTGGAACAGAAATACTGCCATGAGAGAGGTTTCTGCTTTCGACGAAGGAGATGGAAATCTTACTGACAAAGTTACCTATGGTCCCTCAGATGGAAGTAGTTATTTTGAAGATGACCAAGGAAATCTGGTTGAGGTTGATACCGGAAAATCAGGCATTTACAAACTGCTTTATGAAGTGAGCGATTCCGATGGAAATACGGCAGAGGCTCCCCGTGTTGTGGTAGTAAATGATGGTCGTTATGAAGTAGGTTCTGGAAGAATATTGGAAGCGCAACCTTTTGTGATTTCAGTTGACGATGTTGAAACAAACTCCGTAGAACTTAAGAACCATCTTATTGCCATGACCAGGGCAGCTGCCTACGATGGAACTACGGGAGACAAGCTTCCTTCTCGTGAAATTGAGCTTCAAAATTCCGGCAACTATCAACCAACAGCAGGAAAATACAACATTACTCTTGCTCTAAAAGATACACCAACAGGAAAGCTTACCAAGACTGTTGAGGCCCTTGTTGTTGATGCCGATGAAATAGGAACGAAGCCGCTGGACCCGAAAGATCCTTCCGGTTCCCAGGTATATATTTATGGCAACAATATCAAGCTGCGCATTTCTGAAGCAGAAAAAATTCTTGATGCAGCCGACCTTGAAAAAGCACTCATTTTTGCGCTTAAGGCAGGTGCTGTCATGGGCGATTCTGCAAACGGAACACTGCTAAACCAAGGGGTAAAGATTACCAATTTTGATGATTTTGCTGCTGTTGTTGGTGTCTATACCATAACCGTAACAGACGCTTCGGGAACGTGCAGTATCAATCTGACGGTGACAGTAACTTCGGGCAATCCACCAACGATTACAGCGGAAAGCCCTGTGGTGGTTCCCCTTTCGTCTGCTGGCGGGCTATTGTCAAACGATCAAAAGAAAGGCAGTGCGAAAGCAAGCGACAAAGAAGACGGAGACCTCACAAAAGAAATCATCGCGGAAGGCTTAGTGCCGGCAAATGTTGCTGGAGTCTATCAGGTTACGCTGAAGGTAAGTGACTCTGACGGCAATATTGACACCAAGAAAATTGCAGTAGTTGTTGACGATGGCAGTTTCATTTATGGTGACGATACCATTCTTACCGCCCATAGCTTTACCCTTGATAAATCAGAAGTTGATATGTCCAACCCCGATTCACAGATACTTCTTCTTTCTCGGGCAAAAGCCTATAAAAAGGATGGTACTCCGACGGCGGTAAGCGTGAAAGACATAGCGGGATATCGTGATTCTGCGGGGCAATATCGTCCGTGGATTATGGTGTCGGTCGAACCTGGTTTAACTAAGCAAATCACGGCAACGGTTACCGCTCCAGTTGTTCCGCCAGCACCGCCAGCACCGCCGGTACAACCACCAATTATTGTCAACCCGCCTGTTAACAATATTGTCGTGAAACCTCCAGCGAGCAACACCTATGTCAAGGTGGACACGCTCCCGGCGCCGGCAACAGAAATTGCTCCTCAAGCAGAACCGAGAGAACGTGCCGGAGTGGAAATTGTGAGGGTTAACGTTCCTCTTTCTTCGATTGAGGTTCAAGGCTCATGGGCGTTGCTCAACCTTTGTATTGCAGTATTGGCTCTGCTCCTGCTGCTGGCGTTTGCCGTACGGTTCTTCTTCGACCGACGTGATTTGAGAGATTATAAAGAAGAACCTATCGACCAAGAAGAGTGGCGCAAAATGACACCTGCCCAACGTCTCGCTCTTGTTGTAAGACGCGAACAAGAACGTCAGGCATTCTGTGCGCTGCAACAGTACAACATGAAAGAAAAGAGTTTCTACGTGAATGCTCTGGTGCTTGCTATTGTTGCGCTGGCGTTTATTGAAGGTTTGATAATCTTGATTGCAACACAAGATTTCTTCGGGAAAATGGTAATGACTGATGAATTCACTGTGCCTCTTTCGCTGGTGGTGATGGTGCAGTTAATTGTTCCTATGGTTGCGGCGATTTTAAAGAACCGCACTGAAAACAACAAGCGTCTAACGCTTGCAACAGAAAGTAATTAGGGATTGCAAAATATCTCTGAATGGAGAACTTGAGATTTTGTCTTCCAATTCTCAGGCGATGTGATATTATAACGAACAAGTGTTTGATGGGCAGCTCCACAAAAGGGGCTGCCCCCAGCAGACGAAAACGAAAAGCATCGTGAAAGGAATTGGTGTGACAACCAAACGCGTCGTGTTGGGCATCGATCCGGGGTTAGCAAATACTGGTTGGGGTATTGTTGAGCAACAGGGTTCCCAGCTAAAGTGCCTTGCTTTCGGCTGTGTTTCCACGCCGCCTGAACAAAACTTGCCCGAACGCTTGAAGAAAATTCATGACCAACTAATAAAGGTAATCGAAAAGTTTCACCCTACGTGTGCCGGAATCGAAACTGTTTGGTTTGGCGTAAATACGCAAAGCGCTTTCGCAACCGGGCAAGCGCGTGGTGCTGCGTTGGTAGCCTGCGCGGCGGCGGGTTTGCGGGTGGAAGAGTTCAGCCCCAAGCAAATTAAGCTCGCTATTGTCGGCGAAGGAAGTGCCGAAAAAGATCAAGTTCAGTACATGGTAAAACACCTGTTGTCGCTTGCGGTTGAACCAAAGCCCGATCACGCGGCGGATGCTTTAGCAACAGCAATTTGCTTTACTGCTTATGATAAAGTTAATCAGATTTATGAACATAATAGCCTCAAAACAGAAGTCAGCCCCAAAACAGAAGCGGAGCGCGCATGATTGCATTCATAAAAGGAAAACTTGCGGGGAAAAGTTTCGACACTGCGTTCATTGAAACATCGGGCGTTGGATATGCTGTTGGTATGTCTGCGTCAGATATAGCGAAACTTCCTGAAGTGGGTGAAAGTCTTCTTCTCTACACCCATCTGCAAGTTCGCGAAGACGCCTTTTCTCTTTTCGGGTTTTTTACTCTTGAAGACAAAAAGATGTTTTTGCGCCTTGTCAGCGTGTCGGGCGTAGGCGCGAAAGTGGCACTTTCCGCTCTGTCGGTTTTTAGTACTGATGAAATAGTTGCCTACATCACCACCCAAGATATAGAAGCCATTTCGCGCATTCCTGGGGTGGGTAAAAAAACTGCCTCTCGTATAGTTTTGGAACTAAAGGGTTCTCTCGAAAAAGATCTTCTCAGCGTTTCCGCAGGCGGCGCAAACAGTTCTTCAGCGATTATGCAGGCTGCTCGCGAGGCATTGTTGTCTATGGGTTTTTCTGCAGAGGAAACAGACCTCGCACTAAAAGATGCTCCTGAGGTCGCAAACGAAGCTGCCCTGCTACAATATGCTCTAAAGCGTTTAGGGGAATAACCAACAAGCATAAGAAATGGTGAAGCAAAGCTAAGCGATGACCAAAAATGATTTCGACATAGAAGGTTTAGTCTACGAAGTAGATGCTGCTGAACTAAACGGTGATTTTGATGGCGGAAACCGCGCCCTGGAAAGCCTTGCGGAAAATCGCACGGTAAACCCGCAGTTGCACGAAGATGATCTTGCTCTTGACCGCAGCTTGCGCCCAAAAAAGCTTTCCGATTATCTGGGGCAAAAGAAGGTTAAAGAATCGCTTGATATTCTCATTAAAGCTGCTCAGCAGCGAAACGATGTAATCGATCACATTTTGCTTTCGGGGCCTCCTGGCTTAGGGAAAACAACGCTTGCCACAGTGGTGGCAAACGAATTGGGCTCTCATATTAAAACAACCAGCGGGCCAGCGATTGAACGCACGGGCGATCTTGCTGCAATACTGACGAACCTTGAAGAAGGCGACGTGCTTTTTATTGACGAAATTCATCGCTTAAACAGGATGGTTGAAGAAGTACTTTATCCCGCATTGGAAGATTTCGCGCTCGACATTGTGGTCGGCAAAGGGCCTGCCGCGCGATCTATCAGGCTCGACCTGCCGCGCTTTACCCTTATTGGCGCGACCACGCGAACAGGGCTCCTTACGGGTCCTTTGCGTGACCGTTTCGGAATTGCGTTTCGCCTTGACTATTACTCGCCCGAAGAGCTGGCTTCTATTATTGTGCGCTCTGGTTCTATTTTGGAAATCGAAATCGAACAAGAGGGGGCGATTGAAATTGCTCGTCGTAGCAGGGGTACTCCGCGGTTGGCAAACCGCCTGCTCAAACGGGTGCGAGATTGGGCACAGGTGCGCGAAAGCGGAAGCATCAACGAAACGGTAGTTGCCACCGCGCTCGACTTTTTTGAAGTCGATCACCTGGGGCTTGATTCGGTAGACAATAAAATCCTTGAGCTGTTGGCGGTTCAATTTTCAGGAAAACCTGTTGGGCTTTCTACTTTGGCTTCGGCATTGAGCGAGGATACCGAAACACTCGAAGATGTTTACGAGCCTTACCTTATGCAGCAGGGTTTGCTGGTGCGTACCCCCAAAGGCAGGCAAGCAACCGCAAGAACCTATGACCACTTAGGCATTTCCCACCCCGAACAATAAAGGACGGCTATGTTTGAACAAGATTATTTAATGCGCATGTTGCTTTCCTTTGCTCAAGCTATTCGGCGGAGCATGTTAAAAACACAAGGCCAATCAGACCCCAAGGCTTCCGCGCACTTGATTGAAGCTGCAATTGGCGAAGCCACTGAAATGGATGGCGATATTCTGCTTTCGCTGGCACCCGAATCTTTTGCAGGTGTGTTGAAGGTATCCGGCACTGACCCTCGAGTGGTTGAATATGTTGCGCAAAGCTTGCTTCTTGAGGCAAGCTTTCTTCGTGATGACGGGAACCACGAAAAAGCAAATCTTCGCAAAGAGCAGGCATATTCTTTAGCGAGAGCATACCAGGTTGAAATAGGGTTGGAAGAACTCACCGAAGAGGAATGGGAAGAGTTTTTTTCGCAAGATAAAGAACCCACGCAAGAAGAAATTGAGCAGTTAAATGCGCCTCCTGAATCAGGATTACGATAGAAATACGAAAAATAGTAAAAATATTCTGTATAAAATACTAAAACCCCAGCGTAAAAATAAGATTATTGGTGTACAGTGATACAAACCCTAGATTTAAGGGTCAAAGTGTTGCTGTTGGGTGGCACAAGGAGTGTCCTTCCCTGGAAAGGGAAGAGGAAAGAGGATTAGTATGGCGGAAGGTACTGTGAAGTGGTTTAACCCGGAAAAAGGCTATGGGTTCGTATCCCAGGCTGATGGAGAGGATCTCTTCGTTCATTTTTCAGAGATTAAAATGGACGGCTTCAAAACTTTAGAAGAGGGAACCCCTGTATCGTTTGAAATCACCACCGGGCAAAACGGTAAGCTTCAGGCAAGCAATGTAGAGAAAATCTAGGTTTAACCTATTCCCTATAACGTAAGCCAAAGAGCCTCGAAAGAGGCTCTTTTCCTTTCGTTTCTAACTAACTATCTGTCGGTTGCTTTCGCAACCTCTCTATTAATGTCATCCTGCACGAGCATGTCATCCTGAGCGAAGCACGTAGTGCGTAGTCGAAGGATCCATCCTTAAACTATCTGTCGGACACTTCGTGCCCTCTCTATTAAATGCTTCGTTCGCTTACGCTCACTTCGTTTATAGTTCCTTCGACTCCGGGTGCTTCGCACCCTTCGCTCAGGACGACAAAAGCTGGATCCTTCGGCTGCGCCTCAGGATGACAAGAAAGTCACCCTGAAGCAGCATATCATCCTGCACGAGTATGTCACCCTGAACTAGTATGTCACCCTGAACTAGTATGTCATCCTGAGCGAAGCACGTAGTGCGTAGTCGAAGGATCCACGGATCCTTCATTTTGCTCACTTCGTTCACTCCATTCAGGATGACAAAAAAGCGCTACTATCTGTCTCTTACCGTGGCATTTTTAGTAATCGTTGGCGGCGGGAGAATTCATCCAGTCCTGATAGAAGGCTTCGAATTTCCCTACAAGAATTGCCTCGCGTGCACGGCGCATCAAATCGAGCAAGAAGAATAAATTGTGCATCGAAAGCAAAATGCCCCCCAGCATTTCGTTTGCTTTGATCAAATGCCGTAAATACGCGCGCGAATACGAAGCACAAACAGGGCATTTGCAGTTTTCATCAAGAGGTGAAAAATCTTGCTTATACTGGGCGTTACGCATATTCATGCGCCCGTTGTTCGAAAAGGCCGTTCCCATTCGAGCCGTTCGCGTTGGCAGTACGCAGTCGAACATATCAACCCCGTCGCGCACCGCCCGAAGCAGTGTCGTTGGGTTGCCAACACCCATCAGATAACGAGGCTTGTCGGCGGGAAGTGCGCTTGCCACTTCCCCCAAAGTTTCGAACATAACATCATGTTCCTCGCCAACCGAATACCCACCAATGCCAAAACCTGCGAAATCTTTGTGGCCCTCCGCTTTGCTGGCTTGTCCAATTTCAAGCAGCCTTTCTACCGATTTCAAGCGCAAATCAAGATGCATACCACCCTGCACAATCCCAAATAAAGCTTGGTTAGAACGCGTATGCGCTGCCAGACAACGCCGCGCCCAGTTTGCCGAAATATCAGCCGCTCGCGCCACGAAATCTCGCGATGCGGGATACGGCGCACACTGATCGAGCTGCATAACGATATCTGCACCAAGCCTCTGCTGAACATCCATGTTGTCCTCTGGCGTCCAACGGTGCTTGCTGCCGTCATAGATAGAACGAAAACCAACACCGTCTTCGTCAATTTTGAGCGTATCTGCCAAAGAAAAAATCTGGAAACCGCCCGAATCGGTAAGGATAGGACCATCCCAATTCATGAAAGAATGCAGTCCACCGGCGCTTTCTACGATTTCTGTCCCGGGACGCAAAAATAGGTGATAGGTGTTAGCAAGCACAATCTGCGCTTCTAGCTCATGCAAACTTTCTGGCAAAACGCCCTTCACGGTTGCGTGCGTACCGACCGGCATGAAAAGGGGAGTGGTCACTTCGCCGTGAGCTGTCTGAAAACGTGCAGCCCGCGCATTTCCATCAGCTTTTTCGAGTGTGAAATTGAATAGCTCCATAAGCAAACTACCTAATATATTAGGGCGTCCTCGTGACGCGTTCCATCAGGTGATTCGTTGCGATCAACCAACGAGCCCCGTTTCAAACTGGTGCGAAAGGTTTTCGCAAGGAGCAAGCCCTTTCACCCAGGCAACAAAATCCGCGTAAGACCCATGCTTCACCGTAGACAAATCAAAATCATTGTCGTTTATCAAAAAGTCGGTAATTAAGTACGCATCCATACCCAGCTGCAGGCACGCCAAATCATCATCAGTATTGTTGCCCACCATCAAAACCTCTTCTGGCGTCAGCCCGCCAGCGCGCAAAAGTTCTTCAAAATAGACAAGCTTCGGTTTCACGGAAGTGGAATTCTCAAAGCTGCTAATGCGGCTAAACACCTGCGGGTCAACACCTGCCCATTCGATGCGCCACTTTACCGCCTGCAGCGGAAACATGGGCATAGTTGCGAGCACCAGCGGATAGCCTTTTTTGCGCAAAATACTTATCGATTGGGCAGCATAGGGGTTCGAAACCATATCGCGCCCGATTTCGTTAAATTCATTTTGATAGAAGCTTTCAAACAGCGGCTTCCAAACTTCAGGATCTTCAGGCACAACGCCAAAGAAAGCATCCCAAAAGGTGTCTGCGTTGCTGCGTCCATCTTCGTGGGTTGCCATTTCGTTGATGCCCAGATACAGCCCTTTTGTGAAAACATCCACATCAAGTCCGTGCGAAGCCACGAAAGACGAAAGCGCTCTTCGGTATTTCGACATAAACGCGCTCGTATCAATAGGCAACAGCGTGCCGTCTAAATCAATAAAAACAGCCTTGTAAGGTGCTTGATTCATAGTTATCCTGCCTTTTGTCTCCCCATCCAAATTTCTGCAATAGCCTTTGGTAGTATAGCAGCAGTTTAGAACTTGAAGCTGAGGACGGCGCCAAGAATTACGATGAAAATATTTCTCCATGCATGCTGCGGACCTTGTTCGCTGGAACCGGTGCGACTGCTCCATGAGGCAGGGCATCAGCTAACCCTGGGCTTCATGAATTCAAACATTCACCCTGCTGCGGAATACGCGCGGCGGTTTGATACTTTATTGGCATGGGCTGCAGAAGAGGGAATTCCTGTGGTGGAGGGCGTCTATGACCCTGATTCTTGGGAACAATCCGTAACACTCTGTCCTCCTGAGCAAAGCGCGAAGCGCGTAGTCGAAGGATCCACGTGGTTGACTGGTGACCGCAAAAACCGCTGTCGTGCCTGCTATCGCTTGCGCTTCGAAGAAGCAGCGCGTTATGCTGCGGAAAACGGCTTCGAGGGGGTTGGTACAACGCTTTCCATCAGCCCTTATCAGTTCACAGATGTGATCGAAGAAGAACTAAATCGTGCCTGTAAAATACACGGAATAACCGCCGTGTTTCAAGACTTTAGTGCATGCTACAGAGAAGCCACCAATCGCAGCCGTGCCTTGGGTATGTATCGCCAAAACTATTGCGGTTGCCACTATTCAAAAGAAGAAGCCGCCCAAGAGCGCGCCGCCAGAAAGGCTCGTAATGCGCACAAGTGATTTTGATTATTACTTGCCTGAAGAACGCATTGCGCAAGAACCTGCTGCCGTGCGCGACGCGTGCAAACTGCTGGTAATGAATCGCACAAGTGGAAAAATTGAAGACCGCATTTTTCGCGACATATACGATTATATTCAACCAGGCGATATTCTCATCGCCAACGAAACACGCGTAATGCCAGCGCGCCTTTTCGGCGTAAAGCAAGGCAGCGGGGGAGCGGTGGAAATCCTTCTTCTCCGCGAAACTTCCCCACCCTGTCATCCTGCGACACAGCAACCCTGTCATCCTGGCGCGACGACCCCCTGTCATCCTGAAACAACCTCCTGTCCCCCTGAGGTGCAGCCCCTTTGTCATCCTGAGCAGGCCTCCCACGATGTCATCCTGAGCGCTAGCGAAGGATCTAGCGCAGCGAAGGATCCATGGATTGTCACGTCGCTTTCTTCGAAAGCTCCTCACAATGACATTGCACCCTCCTGTCATCCTGAAACAACCTCCTGTCATCCTGAGCGAAGCCGAAGGATCCACGTGGCCGACGCGCAGGTTCCGACAACCAACGCAACCAAAAACACCTCCTGTTATTGGGAAGCATTGGTGCGCCCTGGCAAGAGATTAAAACCCGGAGCAGTCGTGAACATTCTCGACGCGCAAGGCGAAACAGTATTGCAAGCCGAAATCGTCGACTGGGTTGAAAACGCAGAAAAGGGCGAGCGCCTCATTCGGCTTACCACGCCCAACAACATGAGCGTTGATGAAGCGCTTCACCTGGTCGGACACACACCACTTCCTCCCTATATTAAAAACTATGCGGGCGATGAAGAAATGTATCAAACCGTATTCTCAAAACAAGAAAAATCGGCCGCCGCGCCTACTGCAGGCTTGCATTTCACCCCCGAACTTATCGAGAAGATCAAAGCAAAGGGTGCTCATTTCGAAACGGTCGAACTTGAAGTGGGGCTTGATACCTTCCGCATCGTCGACGAAGAAGACCCTCAAAACCATCGCATCCATAGCGAGTTTTATTCCGTATCCCAAAAAGCGATCAGCGCTATCAACGAAGCTCGTGCCAAAGGCGGGCGCGTGATTGCCGTGGGAACCACTAGCGTGCGCAGCTTGGAAAGCGCTTGGGATGAAACGATGCAAAGCATGCGCCCGCGCCAGCGGGAAGCAACCACTCTTTACCTTTTGCCCGGATCGAAATTCCACGTGGTTGATGCTCTTATCACCAATTTCCACGTTCCGCGTTCTACCTTAATGATGCTCGTTTCCGCGTTTTCTTCCCGAGAACACATCATGAATGCCTATCAACACGCCGTGGAAGAAAGCTATCGTTTTCTTTCGTTCGGTGATGCCATGTTCATTTGCTAATCCCTCATGTCATCCTGAGCGGAGGGTGCGAAGCACCCGTAGTCGAAGGATCTATGATTCAGCCATATGGATCCTTCACTTCGTTCAGGATGACAAGAGGAAGCACCCTAGGAAGACAAAAGGGTCGCCGCAGGAGGACGGGAGAGTTGCTTTTATGTCATCCTGAGCGGAGGGTGCGAAGCACCCGTAGTCGAAGGATCTACGCGACAACCCATGGATCCTTCACTTCGTTCAGGATGACATGAGGAAGCACCCTAGGAAGACAAAAAGGGAGCACCGCAGGGTGACATGTTGGCTCACAATGACAGAATGGGGCACCGCGGGGTGACAAAATAGGGCATAATGGCAATAGGCGTCAAATTTGTCATCCTGAAATAGGTATCAAATCTGTCATCCTGAACACCCCTGTCATCCTGAGTGGAGGGTGCGAAGCACCCGAAGTGAAGGATCCAAATAAAGGAATTGCTAGATACGGAGGAAGGCATTATGAAATGCATGAAATGCGGTACTGAGTTTGAAAGTGCAAGCACGTGCCCCCGATGCGGTGAAGTTGCTTTTACACAACATCAAACGCAACCTTACCAACCCCCGCAACCCCAAACGGCGCTCGACCAACCCGTGCAACCTTACCAAGCACCGCAGGTGGTTTATCAGCAGGCACCTGCGCCAGGAACGGCTTTTCCGGTTGCAAGTTACCAAGGAAGCTTTGCCGAAAGAATTCATCATTTTGGCCGCTCGAGTCTGTTCTTAGCGGGAATTATCTTGTTTACTATAGGAATTGTTCTTAATGCGATCTCAACTCTTGAGCCTCTTACTATTATTGGTAGTTTGGCTTTCAATTCGTTAATCATCGTAGCCCTGTTCATTATTTATTCTGCGTGCAAAAGCCCAAAAATTCCTGAAAAGACCCTGACTGCCCTCACTTTGATCAAGGTCTACATCATAATAACCTTGGTTATTCTCGGCTTGGCACTTCTCGTTCTGTTCGGAGCCGGTGTGATGTTTCTGTTCATTCCGGGATCCAATTCTTATTTCGGCTCAAGCGACAAAATCGCCCTAGTTGCGATAGGCATATTTATTATTGTTTGCGCAGTAGGGCTTGCTCTTTTCTCTATTTTTTACTACCGCTCGATTCTTCAAATAGTAGCAAGCATAAAGAAAAATATGCTGGAAAATACGCTGATTCCCCTGAAGGGCGTTGGGGTGTTTACGGTTTTAACCTACATAATGATTGCTGTAACGCTCGTACTATCGTTCTTTCTCACTTTGCTGGTAGCAGCAATGGGCTCTTTGCCCCTGGGCTTACCCACCGATCAAACCGCGCTCCTTGAAGGCATTCTTGGAGGAAGCGTAATCTCGTTCCTTATAAGCCTTACTCAGTACATCGGTGTCATAATTTGCGTGGTTGTGGTAAATAAGCTGAACAAAAGCCTCTCTTTTCAAGGCGTACGATAGAGACGCAAGATAAAGGCACACGATAAAGAACACCATGGGGAATACGGAAAAGGAGAGCCGCAAAAGCGACTCTCCTTCATCAAGTAATAAGCTAGCTTAACTCAGGGGCTTAGTAGTAGTTGCTGTAGTAATAGCTACCTCCGTTGATGGCAACAACAACAGCAAAAATAACAATTATCAACCACAAAACAAGACCCACGATGCCAAGGATAAGCCCAGCAGTTGCCAAACCTTTAAGGTAAGTCTTTTTGCGGCCGAAAACTCCGCAAATAATTGCCGCAACGCTTAAAATGAGCGGGCAGATAATCCAGCCGCCAATTCCGCAAACCAAAGAAGCAATTGCAGCTCCGTTGCTTTCTGGTTGGTAATACTGTTGCTGTGCCATAGGTGCCCCATACGAGGGTTGGCCTGAGATGGCTCCACCAGCATAAGGTTGTGCTCCTGGCGCGCCATAAGGCTGCGGGGCAACAGGCGCAACAGGCGCCCCTTGAGCAACAGGTGGGACAGGTGCCCCTTGAGCAACAGGCGCAACCGGTGCCCCTGGGGCAGGAACAGGTTCGATAACGGGTTGAGCCGCTGCAGCAGTTTCAGCTATTTTCCCGCTTGCATCTGCACCGATTTCTGCCGCAACTTCTGCCGCATCAGCTTTTTTGTCTGCCACCGCATCAGCTACCGCCGCAGCACCAGCACCAACAGCACCAGCAGCAACTGCGGTCGCATCAGATAGCTGCTCGGTCCAGGCGTTTCCGTCCCAATAGCGAAGCTTCGCGGCATCCCCGGCCGGGTCTGGATACCAACCTGCTTTTGGTAAATTATCACTCATAAGTCCACCGTTCTTTCTGAATAGATATTGAAGGTATGAGTATCATAACAGAATAAAGCAAGACTTTTCCTTTTATTGCTGCTTGTTACACAATTTTATGGCACAATATGAAGGTTGAAAAAACGGGGATGTAAGTGATGGTGGCACCTCTCTCAAAATGGGTGTAACAGCAAGGATCAAGAAAAGGAAACAATTCGTCATGGCAGCAGTGCAAACGGTTAAGAAAAGTACGAACAAGCAAAACACGCGGCGCAATATTTGGCTACTCACCTTCACCTTTCTTTTGGTGGTGGGTTCCATTTTTATGTTTATGCCGCCTCAAGAAAAAATCAATCAAGGGCTCGACATTCAAGGCGGGCTTTCTGTTGTTTTGGAAGCAAAAAGTACCGCTGGTCAGGCAGTCACCGCTGAAGACATGGAACGCAGTCGCGCTATCATTGAAAGCCGCGTAAACGCCCTTGGTGCTTCTGAAACGGTGGTTCAGGTGCAAGGCACCAACCAGATTTTGGTTCAAATTCCTGGTTTGGCCGATACGGAACGGGCTCTTTCGACTATCGGAAAAACCGGTAAGTTGGAATTTGCGCGCCTCGATTCTTTCACCGATGAAGAAGTGAAAAAGAAAATCGACGAGGGCAACATTGTTAGTGCCCCTGAAACCATCGAGGATGAACTGCTTAAAGTAAACCTTCCCAAGGGCGACGTGGTTCGTCTCAAGGTTGAAGAAGGCACCTATGAACCCATGATTACCGGGGCAAACATCAATTCGGTCAACGTGGGCAGAGCGAACGATTTAGGGCTTGAATATTCGGTTAACCTCAACCTTAACGCTGCGGGCGCCCAATCCTTCAGGCAAGTTTCTACCGAACTAGCACCCACGAAGGGCAAGATCGTTATCATTCTCGACGGGGAAATTCAAAGTGCCCCGGCAGTACAAAGCGTCATTCCTAATGGGGAAGTATCGATTACCGGCGGCTATGACTACGATGGTGCGCATGACCTTCAAACCATCCTGGAAAGTGGCTCGCTGCCAATCAGCTTCGAATACAAGCAAAGCCAGGTAGTTGGGCCCACCTTGGGGCAACAAGCGCTGCAATCTGGCGTGCTGGTTGCCGCTATTGGTTTGCTGTTGGTTATGCTCTACCTGTTGTTCTTTTACCGCGGCCTGGGTATGGTTGCCGCAGGCGCTATGGCTGTTTTCGCCATCATTTATCTGGGCATTTTAGCAACTCTGTCAGCCCTTGGTCTCTTTAGTCTCTCGCTTGCGGGTATTGCCGGCATTGTTCTTACTATTGGTATGGCGGCGGATTCGTCCATTCTTACTATGGAAAGATTCCGCGAAGAAATCCGCATGGGACGTTCGGTGCGCGCCGCTTCTATTACTGGTGTTCGCCACGCAATCAAAACTTCAATCGACGCCGACCTGGTAACCCTGGTTTCGGCTCTGGCGCTGTTCTTCTTGGCAAGCGCTTCTGTCAAGGGCTTTGGCATGACTTTGGCGCTGGGTATTTTCTGTGACATCGTCATGATGCTTACCTTTAAAGCACCCCTCATTCGCCTTTTGGCGAATCGCATTATTCCCAAGGCTCCCACGTTTTGGGGCATCAAGAAAAGCCTGGCTGCAGCAGGTGTTGACGCTACTGCTTTGGCTGCTGCAACGACTGCGGGTACGGGTGCAACAGCAGGAGCCGGAGCTCTTGCGGCTTCAGCAGATGCGGTTCTCGAAAACAAAAATGAAGAAGCTTCTACGAAAGCTGCCAAGAAATCTTCTCGCGATGAAGTTGTCACCACTGGCAAGCCAGAAGATCGCCCCAGCCAGAACCGTTTCTTGAAATGGGACATTAACTTTATTGGCAAACGTAAAATTTTCCTCGGTATCGCTATTGTGCTGGTTACTGCCTCAATCGCAACCGTTGCCATTAAAGAGCTGAACCTAGGCATCGAATTTGTTGGTGGCACGTCCATTACTTTCCGCGAAACGGGTGATGTTGACACCGAAGAAATGCGTAAAGCATTTGCGGAAGCTGGGGAACCAAACGCGGTTATTCAAACAACCAACACCGATGGTGAAAGTGGCTTTTTGGTGCGTACCACCGCAAATGACGTTGCGGCGGCAGATGCAAGCGCTCGCCAGATTGCTGAAAAGTTTAATCTTTCCGCTGAAAACTACGAAGTCATGACAATTCATCCCGACTGGGGTGTGGGCGTTATTAAGGCATCGCTCCTTGCTTTCTTAGCTTCAGTTATCCTTATTATTATCTACATTGCCATCCGCTTCGAATATAAGATGGGTCTGATGGCGATCGTTTCGGTGTTCCACGTACTGATTTTGGTTATTGGCATTTACGCCCTTTCCGGGCGGGAAGTTAATCCCAATACGGTGGCAGCGCTGCTCACCATCTTAGGTTACTCGCTGTACGATTCGGTGGTTGTGTTCCACCGCATTAACGACAATATGAAGGAAACGGAATTCAAGTGCACCTTCCTAACCATGGCAAACCATTCGGTGAACCAGGTTATTGTGCGTACCATGAACACCACCTTGTCATCGCTGATCCCCATTCTTGCCATGCTTATTTTCGGTGGCGAAACCTTACGCGACTTCGCTTTCGCTATTGCGATTGGGCTGGTCTGCGGTTCTTATTCTTCAATTGCCATCGCAGTTCCGCTGTATTCTATGTGGAAGTCGAGCGAAAAGAAAAACAAGAAGCTCACCAAGAAATACGGAAAGAAAATCGGGCTCTACGAATTTGCTCACCCCAACCTTCAGTTTGCTCGCTTGAAGGGTGAAACAACGGGCGACAGTGTTGTTTTGGCAGACGCAATTGCCACCGTTCCTGTAGAGGCAAGCTCTGGTAAGGCGGGTACTAAGTCGGGGGCAAAAGCAGAACCGAAGAAAGATAACAAGAGCAATCACCACTATCGCAGGAAGAAGAAGTAAATGACCCAGGGTAGCGACCCAAAAAATCAGGGGAACCTGACGATAAAACAAGGGAGCGACCCCAACTTCTGCCCACCTATTGAAGAGGGTTTGGTATACACATTCGAGGACGAAGAAGGCGAACTCGTCAACCTAGAGTTTTTAGGTTTGGTGCTGCACAACGCCATGAGGTACGGCTTCTTCTTCCCCGTAACGGAAGATACTCCGGCGGGTTCTTCTGGGGAAGTAGTGCTGCTAGAAGTCACGGAAATTGACGACGAAGGGCAGCCCGTTGCTTTCGAACTGGTCGAAGACGAAGCCATCGCCCAACAAGCCTACGATGCTTTCCGCGCGGCCACCAAAGACCTCTATTCGTTTACCTAAACTCTCAGTCATCCTTATAGCACGCACGCCCTTCCTTTATGTCATGCTGAGCAGGTATGTCATCCTGAGCGTAGCGAAGGATCCATCCTTAAAACTATCTGTCGGTTGCTTGCGCAACCTCTCTATTTGCACTTCGTTCGCTACACTCACTCCGTTGTAGGTCCTTCGACTACAGGTGCTTCGCACCCTCCGCTCAGGACGACAAGAGAGATCCTTCGGCTGCGCCTCAGGATGACGTGGGAGTCTCGGTTTTTGTCATCCTGAATAGAGCGAACGTAGTGAGCGGAATGAAGGATCCACGTGGTTGAGTTATAGATTCTTCGCTGCGCTCAGAATGACAAGAAAGTTGCACTCATGTCATCCTTATAGCACGCACGCCCTTCCTTTATGTCATGCTGAGCGAAGCACGTAGTGCGTAGTCGAAGCATCCATCAACCACGTGTATCCTTCAGGTATGCGCTGCGCGCGACCTTCAGGATGACAAGAGAGTTGCACTCATGTCATCCTGAGGCGCAGCCGAAGGATCCATTGACATAGCACAGTTTTAACTGCGAGTAGCACGATAGTGCTGTGCGAGATCGGCAGCGAGATGTTCGACGTTGTAAAGTATGTCTTCGAGTGGGATGCCCGCAGCTTTCAAATCGTTTGCCAAACGCTGCGCAGAAGGAACACCGAGCCCCATTTCTGTCAGAATGCTTTCTCCCGCGAACACTTCTGAAGGTGTTCCCAGCATAAACTGTTCGCCCTCTTTCAAAATAAGAATGCGATCGCAGAAGTCCGCCAGATTGTTCATGCTGTGAGAAACCATTACGATGGTCATCCCTTGCTTGTGAAAGGAAGAAATCAACTCCAAAAATTCCCCGCGGGCAATGGGGTCGAGCCCTGCCACGGGTTCGTCAAGAATAAGCACAGAAGGTTTCATAGCCAGCACCCCCGCAAAAGCAACTCGGCGTTGTTGTCCTCCGGAAAGCTCAAAGGGACTCATGGTGCTAAACCGATCGAAATCGAGCCCAACTTGAGCAAGTGCTTCTCGCACCCTTTCCTCAGCTTCCTGAGACGAAAGCCCAAAATTACGGGGAGCAAAAGCAATGTCGTCGTAGACGCTTGTGGCAAAAAGCTGTTGTTCGGGATACTGAAAAACCAATCCAATCTTTGGACGAATTTTCGCTGTTGTCTTTTTGTTGGATAGGTCTTGACCGTCAATCAGCACCCTTCCAAAAGTTGGATGAATCAACCCATTCATATGCTGAAGTAAGGTGCTTTTTCCGCTGCCCGTATGCCCTGCAATACCGAAAAACTCACCATCTTCTAAGGTGAAATCAATGTTGCGAATCGCCCAAGAACACACAGGAGAACCGTCCCCGTGTGTTCTTTTCCTCGAAAGGGGAGCGTAGGTATAGCTTACTTGCTCAAAAGTAATTGACACAACTCCTCCTTCAGTTTGTCGTTGGAAATGTGAAGGGAAACTGGGATACCACGCTGTTGTAATTTCTGAGAAAGCTTGCAGGCAAAGGGAGTTTGCAGGTTCAATTGTTCAAGTTTTTCTGCTTGTATTAGTACTTCTTGGGGCGTACCGTCAAGGGCAATTCGTCCTTCCTCAAGCACTACTACACGGTCTGCAATCGCTGCCTCTTCCATGAAATGAGTGATCATGATAATGGTCATTCCGCAAGCGTTGAGATCTTTGCAAACACGCAAAAGCTCTTGCCGACCACGAGGGTCAAGCATGGTAGAAGCTTCATCAAGAATCAAAATTTGTGGGCTCATGGCAAGCACTCCAGCAATTGCAACCCGTTGTTTTTGCCCGCCAGAAAGAGCATGAGTTTCGCGTTTTTCGAAACCCCGTAAGCCAACTTCTGCAAGAGAATTAATTACCCGTTGTTGCAATTCATTGGCTGCCACGCTCAAATTTTCAGGACCAAAAGCAACATCATTTTCGATAATACTTGCAACTATTTGGTCGTCAGGATTTTGAAAAACCATACCAGCATTGCTGCGAATAAAGTAAAGGTTTGCTTCAAGAGAGGTATCATGTTCCAGCACATTTACCCGACCTTCATAGGGAAAAAGAAGCCCATTAATATGCTTTGCAATAGTCGATTTACCCGACCCGTTGCCGCCCAGAATGCAGACGAAAGAACCTTTCTCGATAGTCAAATTGAGATCCTCAAGAACAAACGATTCGCCATCGTAGGTAAAGCCTACCTTTTCAAAATCGATCATGGTGAAGCATCACTTCTCTTTGCGTTTAGGTGGTTGGCAAACATGTTGTACCGCGCTCGGTATCTCACAAACAGAAGTGCAAAGCTGCGCGTTTTCGGGAAAATTTTCAACCAAGCCATAGCCGTAAGTGCAGCCGATAAAAGGAAGATTATGCATACAGGCAACCTCGTAATCCTTTTCGGTATCTCCAACAATAACGAACTTTTCAACACACGGGGACGGTTCTCCTGTGTGTTCCGTGTGTTCGGGAAAGTCTGCTGCTATCGAATCAAAGATTTTGAACTTAGGAATGTTTCCGTAATCTTCTGCACAATAGAAAGCATCAAAGTATTTATCAAGTTCAAAATAGTCGCGATGGGCATCCATATAAGCACGGCTGCAGTTACTTAAAAAGATTAGCGTGTACCCAGCTTGCTTCATTTCCTGCAAGACTTCAAGAGCACCCGGATACAGTTGGGCACGCCCTTCAGCAATGCTGATACACATATGTTTGCCCACCAAAGAATAGCACTTTTCTTTCACTTCGGGGGTAATAGAAGGAATCAGATTATCCCAAAAACGAACTCCCGAAACACCGATCCATCGGCTTAATTCCTCTGTGGTGGGAACAGGTATCTTGATACCATTTTCCTCTTCCAGCAAACGAAGCACGTGGCAAACGGCAGGTTCGTAAATCACCATACACTGGTGTAAGGTTCCGTCGTAATCAAGCACAATTTTTGTCATGATGAACTATGCTTCAATAGCCTTCACAAGATTTACTAGCTCGATGGCACTCACCGCACAATCGAAGCCTTTGTTGCCCGCTTTTGTGCCCGCCCGCTCAATTGCCTGCTCGATATTTTCTGTTGTTAAAACACCAAACAGAACGGGGATTCCCGAATCGAGAGACACATGCGCAATGCCCTTAGAGACTTCGTTACAAACATAATCGTAGTGGGTGGTGCCGCCACGAATAATGGCACCAAGACATATTACCGCGTCGTATTTTTTGGTGTTAACCATCTTGGCTGCAATCAAGGGAATTTCAAAAGCTCCGGGAACCCAAGCGACTTCCACGTCCTCTTCCCCAATACCGTGACGGGTTAGTCCATCCATGGCTCCGTCAAGCAATTTGCTGGTAATGAATTCATTAAACCGAGCTGCTACAATTCCAATTTTAATACCACGATTAATCAATTCACCTTCATACGTTTTCATTTTTTTCTCCTTTAGTAACAAGAACTTTTTCTTTTTTCCTAGAAGTTTTATCAAGCAAATTATTCTAAATCTAACAAATGGCCCATCTTTTGTTGTTTGGTTTTCAGATAGTTGTAGTCATGTTCATTCGCTTCAACTTCAATATGAACACGCTCAGTAATTTCCAAACCAAAACCCGAAAGCCCATAAACTTTACTGGGGTTATTAGTCAACAAGCGGAAAGATTTCACGCCAAGATCGCGAAGAATTTGAGCGCCAATATAATAGTCACGCAAGTCTTCTTCAAAGCCAAGAGAAAGGTTCGCTTGTACGGTGTCCATACCCTGATCTTGCAGCTCATAGGCTTTCAGTTTATTGATCAAGCCAATGCCGCGACCTTCTTGGCGCATATAGAGCATCACGCCGCGACCTTCCCGTTCTATCTGAGCCATAGCGCGGGCGAATTGATCGCCGCAATCGCAGCGCAAAGAGCCAAAAGCATCGCCCGTTAAGCATTCAGAATGAACCCGCGCAAGGATGTCTTTACCGTCTCCAACATCACCCTTTACCAATGCAACATGATGCTCGCCGTTAAGCTTATTAATGTAGCCATATGCCGTAAATGAACCATACTTCGTTGGCATTTTAACGGTCGCAACGCAGTCAACCAGCTTGTCATAAATCTTGCGATACTCTTGCAGATCCTTGATGGTGATAATTTTGAAATCCCATTGTTGAGCGAAGTCAACGAGCTCTGCCGTACGCATCATAAAGCCATCTTCTCGCATTATTTCGCAACATAAACCACACTCTTTCAAGCCCGCCAAGCGCATTAAATCAACGGTCGCTTCGGTGTGCCCATTGCGCTCGAGGACACCATTTTTTTTCGCAAGAAGGGGAAACATATGCCCCGGGCGACGAAAATCTTCCGGCTTCACATCATCTTCAACACACTTCATTGCTGTCAAAGAACGCTCTGCTGCAGAAATGCCTGTTGTAGTGTCTACGTGGTCGATAGAAACAGTAAAAGCTGTTTCGTGATTGTCGGTATTCACGCTTACCATTTGCGGAATTTGCAGGCGTTCGCAAAACTCTGCGCTCATAGGCATACAGATAAGACCTTTTGCATGGGTCGCCATAAAGTTGATGTTTTCTGTTGTTGCAAACTCTGCTGCACAGATAAGATCACCTTCATTTTCGCGATCAAAATCATCAATCACGAGAATCATTTTTCCGTTTCGCAAGTCTTCCAAAGCATTATCAATCGATTCAAAATCGAAGTTCTGCTCTTGGGTTTTTGCCGCCTTTTTGTTCGTCTCTTCTTTCATTATGTAGCCTCATGTTCTATCTGAGTTTCGTATAACTCTTCTACCTTTTGGTTCTTAAAAAAAGCCTTTACTCATCAAAAATTCTTCGGTTAGTTTGCTGTCCTGCTGGGGCGATTTCGCCAAAGGCGCGCGAGCAAGAGGGGTGCCCGTATGAGGTGAACCATCCAAAGAACCTCCACCCGATTCGCCTGAAAAACCACGGGGGATAACCCCCAAACCCAGCAAGCGTCCAACATATTTTCCGATGACATCATTTTCAAGATTCACCGCATCTCCAATGCTTTTCAGCGAAAGAGTTGTTATTTCAGCAGTGTGGGGAATGACTGACACGGTGAAATCGTTTTGACCAAGGCTTGCCACCGTAAGGCTAATCCCGTTGATAGCTATTGAACCCTTTGAAACGATGTAGTTTAAAATCTCTTTTTCGGCTCGAATGGTGTAGCGAATCGCATTATCATCCTTAACAATTTTTGCGATAGTTCCGCGCCCATCAATGTGTCCAGAAACAATATGTCCACCGAAACGACCGTTGGTTTGCATGGCGCGCTCGAGGTTCACTCTGTTGTTTTGAACAAGCGTCCCTAGGGTTGAATAGTTCAGAGTTTCATGCATCACATCAGCACAGAAACTGGTTGCGTTTAAGGTGGAAACAGTAAGACAGACACCATCTACCGCAACCGAATCACCTAACTTTAAATCATCAAACAAGCTGCTAAACGAAATGGTTAAAACAGACGAAGCTACTCCTTTTTTTACGGAAACAATCGTCCCCATTTCTTCTACAATTCCGGTAAACATTTACTTCACCTCGCTCGGTACTAGTTCGCCTTCAAAACAAAAATCACTGCCAAATTGTTCGACTCTGAGGTCTGTTAAACGATGGGCTTCATCCGGCAGCAAAACCCCCAATCCACCAACGGGCGATAGGGCTTTTTGCCCACCAAAAATCTTTGGCGCAACATAACACCGCAGTGCATTAACGATGCCGGAATCAAGAGCAGCCCCGTGAAGAGTTGCTCCTCCTTCGAGCAAGACACTGTCTATTTTGCGCTCGCCCAAAAGTCGCATAAGTTCCCTTAAGTCGAAGTGGCCCTTCGTTGGCATAACAAGCACTTCGCACCCCGCCTCTTCAAGCCCTTCAACCTTTCGAGGGGTTTTTTCAGCGCCTGAAATGGTAGTTACAATAAGAGTTGGTTGGGCAGAAGCCGTCTGTACAATTTGACTACGAACAGGAATCACCAGGCGTGAATCGCATATGATGCGCAAAGGGTTGTGGCCGCCATCAAGTCTGCAATTTAGCAAGGGATCATCGGCAAACACTGTGCCAACGCCAACCATGATTGAAGCGTAGCGCGCTCTTATTTTGTGTACATCACGACGGGCCTCTTCGCCAGTAATCCATTTTGAATCGCGACCACGAGTTGCGATTTTACCATCGATAGTCATGGCGTATTTCATTAAGACATAAGGAGTTTGAGTTCTTATATAATGGAAAAATATCCGATTAATCCGGTCACATTCCTTTTCCATAAATCCGGCAACAACCTCAATGCCTGCTTCCTGCAATCGGCGGAGTCCCTTGCCGGATACTTCGGGGTTAGGGTCGCGTGACCCCACTACCACTTTGGAAATCTTATGCTCGATAATAGTTTCTGTGCAGGGGGGAGTTTTCCCAAAATGACAACAGGGTTCAAGGGTGACATAAAGGGTGGCACCTTCAGCATTTTGCCCTGCATCCGCAATTGCGTTCGGCTCTGCATGGGGCTGCCCAAAGCGTTCATGAAAGCCTGTTCCTACAACACGCCCGTCTTTTACTAGCACAGCACCTACCTGCGGATTTGGGTTTACCCACCCTTGTCCACGGCTTGCTACTTCAATTGCTTGTTGCATGAAACTAGTCTCTGGCATCGCACTTTCCCTACTAAAGGTTCTCGCTTTTCAGGGAATTAGGGATGAAGAGAAAGCTCAGTCTTGCGGGAATCTGAAAGCAGCCGCAAAAAGATATGACTAAGCATCTTCTTCCATCCAGACTTTACGGTCGGCTTCGGAATCACACCGAATCATGCCTTGCGGCTCGTGGGCTATACCACCGGTCGGGAATTGCACCCTGCCCTGAAGATGAACCTATTATAGCATGATTGCCTTTTCGCACAACTCATACCATCCTCCCCATGTCATCCTATCAAACCCCCATGTCATCCTGAGGCGCAGCCGAAGGATCCATCAGCTATCTGTCGGTTGCTTGCGCAGCCTCTCTATTTATGCTTCGTTCGCTTTCGCTCACTCCGTTATGGGTCCTTCGACTTCGGGTGCTTCGCACCCTCCGCTCAGGACGACATACTTGTTCCGGATGACAGGGGGCAGCTCATCCTGAGTTCCCTCTCCATGTCATCCTGAGCATGCATGTCATTCTGAGCGTAGCGAAGAATCCATCAACCACGTGGATCCTTCATTTCATTCAGGATGACATGGGGATACGCCTCAGGATGACATGGGGGTATGCCCCAGAACGACATGGGGGTACGCCGCAGGATGACATGAAGCTGCGCCGCAGGATGACAAATGTGTGTCGAAGACGAAGCACCCGACACCATTTTTGGCATTTCAGCCAAAATAAGGTAAAATACCTGCACTAACAATTAAATAGAGACACACAAACGCAGACGAAACGGAATACTTATGGTACCTCTATCAGACAATTCCAACAATTCAGAAAACCCGAAGGTCGATTCAGAGCGCTCTCGCATTACGCCTCATCGCCGAACGAAATCAACCGAACGCTTTGCCGCGCTTTCGCGCAATGCGCCTTCTACCGTTCGCCCGGTTTCGACTCTTCGCCACGGGAAATCGGACGACACAACACCCCGCGACGGTCTTATGCATGCAGTTCAGCAAAACCGTAAAGCAAAAAAAGCAGCAGCAAAAAATGAAGAAGAATACATTGCAGCAGGTTTGTTTGGGGAAAGTTCCTCAGGATTTAACATACCAAGTGAAAAGAAAAGTCAGCGCCCGGAAAACGAATCGCGTTTTAAGCCGGGTCGCGTCAAGAAATGGGTAATCGCAAGCTGTATCGTTTTGGTGGTAGGGATAGCAGGCGCTATCAGCGCCGATTACGCTTTCGGGGCTGACAAAGTGCACTGGGGAATTACGGTTGAGGGCGTAGATGTCGGAGGGCTTTCAAAAGAAGAAGCAACCAACAAGCTCCAAATTGCTCTCGACGCACGGCTTTCGGTAGCCAAAATTCAAGGGAAGCCAGACGCTTCTGCCGAAGCACGTCTTGCTGAAAAAGCGGTTTCCTTCGAAGAGGCCGAAGGCGAAGAAGCTGCTGCAGAAGAAGCTGCTCCGGAAGAATCCGCCGAAGCGAGCCAGGAGCCCTCAATCACCTGGGCTTATGCCGCAAGCGACCTCGGGGCAAGCGTCGATGCTTCACAGGCAATAGAAGAGGCGTATGCTCTGGACAAAGTTAGCAGTGTCGCCGACATTTTCCCCAGCGCCCTTGCGAAAATCAACAGCTGGATTGGGAAGACCGATCTTTCGGTAACTCTCGATTTCGACGAAAAGAAACTCAACGAAGCCCTGCAACCAATCAACGACACCATCGGGATCACGATGGTGAACAGCAACCTTGACGTGAATGAAGAAGGCGTCTTTTCTGTGCGCAGCGGACAGATTGGAATGGCTGTTGATCTGGAACAATTCACAAGCAAAGCCCAGGAAGTCATCTTGGCAAATTCCGAAACTGTGTTCGACATCCCTTTGCGCAACGTTGCCATGGGGGTAAACGATGACGGAGCTCAGAAACTGGCGGACAAGCTCAATATCGCCTTGGCTTCTCCCATTACCTTTGAATATGAAACACACACCTGGTCGCTGGAAGCGCCCCTTATGGGCCCTTGGATTACCACTTCCGTCGAAGGTGAAGATACCACCACAACCCTCAAGGCAAGCGTTGATCCCGCCAAGGCTTACGAAGGCTTGCAGCAGCTCATGGGTGAAATTAGCTATGGCAGTGCGAAAAATGCCTACATTGATGTAAGCAGCGGAACGCCTGCGATTGTTGGCGGCGAAAAAGGCACGGGACCAGACCTTATGGCAGCAGCTGCAAATCTGCAGAAAATTATTGTTGACGGGGAAGGTGGCAGGCGCGTGGTTTGCGGAAGCGGTGAAGTAGAACCCGCAGTAACCGCTGATGATGTATCGAAACTGGGAATCACCGAACTGATCGCCAGCTTCGAGCTTTCTTATGGAGCAGCAGAAGGAACCAACCGCGAATTCAATATCGAAAGAGCGCTTTCTAAGCTCAATAATTCAACCGTTGCTCCGGGCGAAAAGTGGCATTGGAACGACGTTGTTGGTCGTTGCGACGACACCACCGGCTACAAAGAAGCGGGTGCAATCAGCGGCGAAAATGAATTCATTCAGGCTTCTGGCGGCGGTATTTGCAACGTTGCAACAGGAGTGTTTAACGTGGCTTATGAAGCGGGACTTCCTATTAACGAACGGGCAAACCACAGTCTTTACCTGGATCATTACCCGCTTGGTCGCGATGCGGCAGTTTCTTGGGAATACCCAACGCTTGTTTTTACCAACGATACCGAAGCCCATATTTTAGTAACGGCGAAATTCGACGGCAAAAAAATGTACTTGAGCATTTGGGGCAAGAATGCGAAGCGCAAAGTTGATAGCAGAAACGGAGACTGGGTTGAAATGGGCAGCGGCGGAAAGAGCATCACGAACTATCGCACCGTAACTGCGGCAGATGGAAAGGTTTTGCGAACCGATACTTTCTATTCTTATTTCCCGCCCACCAAGAAAGAGGAAGAACCAGCCACCTAAATATGAAACGAATTGCCATTATAGGAGGTGGAGCAGCCGGTTTAGCAGCGGCAGTAAGTGCGGCTCAAGCAAACGCAGCGCAGTCAAGCGACCAGGCAAGCACCGCCCCTGTTCGACCAGCGCATATTACCTTGTTCGAAAAGGCTGACCGGGTGGGTAGCTCCATTTTGGCAAGCGGCAACGGACGCTGCAATTTTTCCAACCACAACATCCAGGCAAGCCTCTACCATAACGCAGCTTTTGTAGAAGAAAGTTTCACAGCCCTTCCTCCGCAAGAAGTACTCGCGTTCTTTGCTTCGTTGGGGCTGATGTGGGCAGAAGAAAGCGAAGGGCGGCTTTACCCCCTAAGCAACAAGGCTACCTCTGTCCTCGATATTTTGCGCTTTGCAGCCCGCGACGCAGGAGTCGAAATTAAATGCGGAGCAGAGGTATGCGCGGTTACCCCAGCTAAAGGTAGATTTTTGGTTTCCTTGGAAGATGACACCGCATCGTTTTTTGATGTCGTCATCATAGCTTGCGGTGGCAAAGTGGCTCGCTCGCTCTTGCCTGCCACCTACCATTACCACAACACCCAGCCCCTGCTGGGCCCTATAAAAACAACGACGGAACCCTTGCGGGGGCTCAACAATATTCGAGTTCGCTGTCGGGTGAGTATTAAAAACCAGGTCGAAGTTGGGGAAGTGCTGTTCCGCGACTACGGCCTTTCGGGTATTGCGATATTTAATCTGTCGCGCTTTACGGAAAAGGGCGATTGCGTCTCGCTGGATTTTTTGCCGCAGCTTAGTTTGGAAGAAGTCCGCGATGCGCTTACCATACGTGCTTCACGATTTCCCCAGCGAAGTGCCGTGGATTTACTGGCTGGCGTGATTCAGCAACCGCTTGCTCGCGCGGTTTTACGAGCGGCGAACCTGGCAGCAGAGGCATCTCTTGCGGTTGAAGATACCGCAGCTCTTGCGAAAGCGCTGAAGACCTTTTCGGTTATGGCGGAAGGCATTGGCGATTTCCGGCAGTGCCAGGTGCAGCGGGGATGCTTTGATGTGGTTGACTTCAGCTCAACAACCTTGGAATCCAAGCATGACCCGGGCTTATTTGTAGTAGGCGAGGCACTTGACGTGGATGGGCCTTGCGGCGGGTTCAACCTTCATTGGGCATGGACATCTGGCATCCTTGCCGCTCAACACGCCATAACCTAAAACCATCCATCCTGTCATCCTGAGGCGTAGCCGAAGGATCCACCCCCCTCATATGTCATCCTGAGCGGAGGGTGCGAAGCACCTGTAGCCGAAGGATCTAAAAATACTATCGGCTGCTTACGCAACCTCACTAAATATACTTCGTTCGCTTTCGCTCACTTCGTTATGGGTCCATTCGACTTCGGGTGCTTCGCACCCTTCGCTCAGGATGACATGCCCCCTGTCATTCTGAGTCTGCCCTCCCTATGTCATCCTGAGGCGTAGCCGAAGGATCCACAAAAACTTGTCTGGCATCGGCGAGCTCCCCAACAAAACGGGTATAATGGGCAGGTTGTAAATTTGTAAATCTTCGGATAAGGGGAATCGGGTGAAAAGCCCGGCGGTGCAGCCACTGTGATGGTTCGAAGCAAGGCGGCGTGGAAAGCGCAAAGCGGACGAACATAAGTCAGAATGCCTTCCCGAAGCTAAACTGGTCGACGCGACTGATCATCGCAGAAACGGAGAGTATTTTGAAAGCTACAAACATGAACTATCTTAAAAAGTCCGCGTTTCGTTTAGTGCTTGCAATTTCGCTTGCGCTGGCAATGGGACTGAGCGTTACGGCATGCGCAAAAGAAACAGCGCAGCCCGCCGCCGAAGAGCAAACACAAGGTGCCATCGAAATCACTATGACGGTCAAGGCTCCTGCTGTTCCGGGCGGCACCGAACAGGAGTATACGGTGGAAGTTCCTAGCGGTTCAACGGTGCTGGATGTTCTCAAAGCCAGCGGAGTTGTTTATGCAAGCGAAGAAAGTACTTACGGAACCTTGGTTACCTCTATTAAAGACATCAAGCAGGGCGATCATGGTGAAATGACTGGCTGGGTGTTCTATATTAATGGAACTTTTAGCCCAACAGGAGCCGATAGCACAACGGTTCAAGAGGGAGACACTATTCTTTGGGAGTTCCAAGATTTTAGTGAAGCTGCTGCTGGCGATGTAGCTGCTGATACCACAGCAGACACCGCAAAAGCTGCATAAAAGAGGTGTTTTTGGCGCGAAAAATCGCGTCATATGCATATCGGTGGGTGCATCGTTGGGCCCTGCATCCACCGCGCATTAGTTGCCCATAGCCCGCGGAAAACCGTGCGGAAAAAGGAGAATATCATGAAAAACAAAAAAGCAAGCTATTTAGCGCAAGCAGGCGTTATTGCCGCAGTTTATGCAGCGGCAACCCTCTTGACCATGGTGCTACTGCAAGGCCTCGCTTGGGGGCCTGTGCAGTTTCGGGTTTCCGAAGCCCTCTGTATTTTGGCGGTGTTTACCCCAGCTGCCATTCCTGGCTTAACCGTAGGCTGCGTCATCGCCAATCTCATTTCGTCGGTCATCAACGGCACAGGAGCCCTCGGGCTTCTCGACGTAATCTGTGGCAGCACTGCTACTTGTTTAGGGGCTCTTTGGTGCTACAAATTCAGGGAAAACCCAAAGGTGGCGCTCTTGGGGCCCGTTGTGGCAAACGCGCTGATTGTCCCCGCATACTTGCCCATTTTGTTGCAAGGGCTCGGGTTCTACACCATTCCCTTCACCACCATAAACCTTGATGGAATGTATCCACTCATGTATTTATTCGGCGTGCTCGCTGTCGGGCTTGGTCAAGCGGTGGTTTTGTACGCCTTGGGTTTTCCGCTTCTCAAAGCACTCCAGCCAACCCTAAAAAGCTCAAAGCTTTTTCAATGAAATAGATAGCAAACCTCGCAAAAAAAGATACAATAGCCGCAGTTTGACTTTGGCTGTATCAATGTGGTCGAGATTAATAATTGAGGAAACAAATGAATCCGGTAATCGTAATACCTACTTATGTCTCTGCTCGCCGTCGTAAAGAAGGCGGAAACGTTGCAACAACGTACGATCATGCGACAACTCTTTCTCAAGAAGGCGAATTGCCGCGCTGTCTGGATTCGCTTCAACAAGTAAACGACCTGGGGCTTGTCGTTGTTTTGGTAGCAAGTGAGCCTTCTATTGAAATACAAGCAGTCGAAAAAGTCCAAAAAATCGCTTCCAGGTTTCCCAGCTTAAACATTGTGGTGATCGGTGCGCCGGAACACATTCTTGTCCAACAGCGTATGGAACAGCTGGGGCTTGGCAAGCTGGCGAAAGAAATCAGCCTTTCTGGTTACGGGGCGGTGCGCAATCTTGGTTTGGTTGTGGCAAATGTCCTCGGTTTCGATGCGGTGGTTTTTGTTGACGACGACGAAGTTATTGATAGCCCTGATTTTCTACGAAACGCCATGTACGGCTTGGGGAAAGCCACCAAAAAAGGGATTCCTATTCTTGCGAAAACCGGCTTTTTCTTCAACGCGAACAACAGCTATCTTTCCAGCGGTAACGACCAATGGTACAACCGCTATTGGCAGCAGGGCAAAGCCTTCAATAAGTGGATTACTCGAGCAATGCAAGGCCCTCGGCTTTCTCGATCAAATTATGTATGTGGTGGGTGCTTCGTTCTTCACAAAGAAGTTTTCAAACGCCTGAGCTTTGACCCTTGGATTCCACGGGGCGAAGACCTCGATTACATGCTTAACCTGCGGATGTATGGCTCTGACATCTGGTTCGACAATCAATGGAGCTTGGTCCATCTTCCGCCAGAATCACCCAGCGAAGGCACCCGCTTTCGCCAAGATATTTATCGCTGGCTCTACGAATTTCGCAAGCTGGAATACAGTCGTACGCAAATCGATCTCATGCAGTTGAAGCCTTCGCTGCTCGAACCGTATCCTGGGCCTTTCTTGGATGCCGGCATTACCAATCGCATTCGCATCACGGCTTGGCTACGTTCTTTGATGCGCCCAGACAAAAGAGCTTATCGTCAGGCGGCGAAAGCTGTTACCGGCGAAGCTACCATTTATGCCCAGCGCAATTGCGCGAAGTATTTCGAGTTCCAGTTTATGTGGCCAGAAGTTATGGCGCGCATGGAAAGCGATGCGTTGCTAACGGCTGCGCTCATTCAGTCCACCGAACAGCGTCAAGCTGGGGCTAGCGCAGCTCATCAGGCTCTCAGAGATCCCCATGCCCGGGGTATCGACCCAGGGGTTACCAGCGAGATTCGTTTGAATATCGCTGAGTAATTCGTCCGAATAGCTCATGGAAGTTGCCCTTACTTTTGCCTCCTTTGTCCTGCTAGGGCTCTTTATTGGTGTCTTTTCAGGTGAAAAGACACCAATAAA
>Ga0209755_10000141_pt1 | contig 137515 bp, 118 predicted proteins | sample TergutCo191P1_FD_187301 | JGI IMG/M metagenome (GOLD analysis project Ga0209755, IMG submission 187301) | Cornitermes sp. P1 segment gut microbial communities from Petit-Saut dam, French Guiana - Co191P1 (SPAdes) (version 2) | ecosystem: Host-associated > Arthropoda: Insects > Digestive... | reverse complement strand
CAAGTTCCCCTGGTCTTATAAACAGTCTTCATTTGAACTCTCCTAGCCTGACATGATTAACCGTAAATCTGCACTATACAGGAACTGGCGCCAGCCTTGCCGCGGGCAGATATTTGTCGGCAAAATTCAGAAATGTCTCCCGGATAAGCATTTGCCCTTTGCCATTTGGATGAATGCCGTCGCTGCACATCAGGTCTCTATAGTCCCCTTGATCCAAAAACGCGGAGCGAACGTCAACAACCCTGCAATCATTTGCAATTGCCAGTTGAGAAATCTCAAGTGAATATCTCTCGTGATGACGATAGATGTGATGGGAGTCTCCCAGAAACTTTAGGATATTATCTTTGCTAAGCCCATTTCGGCAAATCCAGCTTAGATATCTGTCATGCACAAGCGGAGGCAAAGTGGTTAAAAGCGGAATTGTTCCACTCGATACAAGCGCATTAATCATATCTTGAATATGCTCGGAGAACACCTTTAGCGGCACCTTCGCCTCGTGATCCATTGCGGGATTATCTGAAATATCCTCCCAAGGCATATCACAGTCGTTTCCGCCATACTCTAAAACCGCTATATCACAGTGCTTGCCTTTATCGAGTTGCTGCAATAAGCGCTGTTTGCCTTTTGTTACGGTGCATCCAAACTTTGAAAAGTTTTCGACAGTAGCTTGAAGTGCATTAGAACACATCGCCACCGCATTTTCTTTTAATACACGGTATTTTCCCGCCACTTCATCCAGAATGACGCCCTGAAACAGTGAGTCTCCAAAAACTCCTATCTTTATCTGAGATTTTGCCGGCAATGCCGCGCGCAATGCCTGTAAACTTGATATTATTTCCATTAAAGGTCTCCCACATGTATCCGCTCTGCACACAAGCATCGAGCAGCCTGAATTTCTTATTTGCACCTCTCAGCGGACACATACCAAGTCTGCCGCACTGCGAGTTATCCAAATCTTCCTGTGATATAGTCGCTTGTCTTTTGATTTTTCGGGTTGGCGAAAATTTCTTCCGTTTCCCCCTCTTCAATGAGCATGCCTCCCATCAAAAAAGCAACCTTGTCAGATACTCTGCCTGCCTGCTGTGTGTTATGGGGGGCAAGAATTATTGTAAACTGTTCCTTAAGCTGTGTCAAGGAATCTTCAATTTTTGCAGTCGAAATGGGGTCAAGACCCGAGCAGGGTCTGTCCAATAGTATCACTTCGGGATTGAGGGCAAGAACACGAGCTATACATAAGCGTTGCTGCTGACCGCCGGAAAGCGCCAGTGCCGAAGTTTTCAGCCTTGCCTTTACATCATCCCACAAAGCAGAATCTTTCAGACATTTTTCGACTAAACCATCGAGCACTGATTTACTCTTTTCACCTTTTAGGCGCGGCCCATAGGCAATATTATCGTAAATTGACATAGGCAGCGGCGTTGGCACATCAAAAACCATACCGACTCTGCGGCGCAAATCGGTGACATTCACATCGGAGTCCCATATGTTTTTTTCATCAAGTAGAATTTCACCTTCCATGCTGGCGCCCGGAATAAGCTCTGTCAGACGGTTTAGCGAGCGCAGCACAGTAGTAATTCCGCTCCCGGCAGGACCGAACACAGACAGTATCTCATTTGACCGCACATTTAAGCACAGGTCAAAGACTACCTGATGCTTATCGTAGAAGCAGTTGAGATTCGTTATTTTTATTTTAGTATTTTCTGACATTTCTTACCTCATTACCTAACAGATATTATCTCCTTGCCATAAATCTGTTGACCAAAGCGTTAGCGACAACATTTATCAGGAAAATTATTATTATCAGCAATGCCGCCGTGCCGTATGCATTTTCCATTGAAATGCCTTCCCTTGCAAGAATATAAAAGTGAACCGCCATTGTTCTGGTGGGCGAAAACAGCGACGTTGCCATGCGAATAGCGCCGCCGGCTGTTAGCATCACTGCCGCCGTTTCGGCAACACAGCGCCCGAGACCTAGAATAACTCCATTGGAAATCCCCTGAATTGCAGATGGGAACACCGCTTTTCGGATTGTCTGCCATTTCGTGCCTCCGAGGGAGAAACTAACCTCGCGATAAGAATCCGGAACAGCACGAATTGCCTCCTCAGACGTTCTGATTATCGTCGGCAAAATCATAACAGCAAGCGTGAGTCCGCCCGCCAATACAGACCAGCCCAAGTTAAGATACATTACGAAGAAAATAAAACCGAACAAACCATATACAATCGAAGGAATTCCCGCGAGCGACTCTGCGCTGAAGCGGATTATTCTCGTGACTATGTTTTCACTGGTGTATTCAGCTAAGTAAAACGCAGTACCTATGCCAAACGGAACCGCAATTACTATTGCCAGTATTGCAACAATAATGGTCCCTACTATCGCGGAGGAAATACCGCCTTCCCTGCCCATGTCTCTTGGTATTTCTGTCAGAAAGCTCCATGATATCTGCGGTATGCCCCTATATAACAGATATATGACAATTGCAAACAAAACTACCAGAACAAATAATGCAGCAGTCCATATAAGCGTCTTTGCGATTTTTTCACTAGTCTTTGCACTAATTTTCATGGCGAATACCTTACTTTCGTTTTCTGGTAATATACTGTGCAGAGGCATTTAGCAGCATAATGACGACAAAGAGTACAATGCCTGTCGCAAAAAGCGCCTGTCTATGCTCACCGGATGCATAACCCATCTCAATACCTATATTCGTCGTAAGCGTTCTTACAGGGTCTAAGATCGAGTTTGGCACAGCGACTGCATTTCCAAGCACCATGATAACCGCCATCGTTTCTCCCATAGCGCGGCCAATACCAAGGATGATGGCTGCGACAATTCCCGACTTTGCCGATGGCAATATGACAGAGCGAATCGTCTGCCAATGGGTCATCCCCAGAGCAAGCGCACCCTCCTTGTATTGACGCGGAAGCGCAAGTATCGAGACTTCCGAAATACTAATGACTGTAGGCAAAACCATTATTGCAAGAATCACGGACCCCGCCAAAATACTGAGTCCGGGACCTCCCAAATAAGTCCTGATAAAAGGCACGACAAATAATAAGCCCCAGAAACCATATACCACAGAAGGTATACCGGCAAGAAGCTGTATCGCCGGTCTAAAAAGTCTGCTGAGTCTAGCCGGAGCAAACTCGGTCAAAAAGATAGCGCAGCACAAACCGATGGGCACACCGAGTATTGCCGCTCCGAGCGTTACGGTTATTGAGCCTACAATCATGGGGAAAATACCGAACTCACCATGTCCCGGCGCCCACGACATTCCAAAAATAAAATTAAAAAATCCAACCTGTGCGATTATCGGCACTCCATTTACTATAATGAATATCGTAATCAATGCCAACGCTGATATTGACGAAAATGCCAATACCAGAAAAATTCTCCCGGATAATCTTTCTCGGAATTTTTTCATATCTTTGGTTCTTCCCTTTTTTCATCTGTATTTGCCAAAGTCACAGAAGCAAAATTTCCACATTACTCGCCGCCAGTTTATTGTGCAGGCGGAATAAGCCCCTCGGCAGAAAGTATAGCCTGTCCCTCAGGCGAGCGGATATAATCGATAAAATAAGTGATTTCACTTGTCGGCTCCTCATCCGCTACAAATATAAACGCCCTGAACAGAGTATAAGTGTGATTAATTACATTTTCGCGAGTTGCCTCAACGCCGTCAATGCTTAGCGCTTTTACCGGTCTTTCGCCAACTTCAACAAGACCCAGCGAAATAAAACCAATAGACAACCTATCGCCCGAAACAAGCTGCCGCACGGCGCCATTTGAATCCTGCACAATAGACCTTGGATTTATCCGTTGCCCATCCATGACCATCTCCTCAAAAGCTCCTCTTGTGCCGGAACCTTCTTCTCTGGTGATGACATGAATCCTCGCATCAACGCCGCCTACTTGACTCCAGTTTGTGTATTCTCCCGTATAAATTGCCCGCAGTTGCGCAAGGGTGAGATTGCCCACAGGATTATCAGGATTAACGATTATCGCCAAGCCGTCCTTTGTAATAACGGTTGACCACAAATGCATTTCATTTTCTCTTAGCTCCCTTGATGACATACCCAGATCCGCAGTCCTGGTTTCTGCCGCTTGTATCCCGGCAGAAGACCCTCCGCCCTGAACATCAATGATGATATCCGGTCGGATATGGGCAAATTCCTCGGCGAGCATCTCAATATATGGCTGCACCGATGTTGAACCGGCTATTATATAGTTTGCCGAATCCCTTTCACCCCTACACCCGGACAGTAACAATAATATTGGAATAAGCGCGATAACCGCTTTATTGAAAAAGTTAGCTTTCATCCTGATGACCATTCCTTTAGGTAATCTTTAGGTAACCGCAGGCAGAGCAAATGGCACATTCTCCTGTTAGTATGAATTTCTCACACTAACTCTCGTCTCCTCATTCTTATAGTCCCTATCCGAATCTGCCTGTGATATAATCCTCTGTGAGCTTGTCTTTTGGACTGATAAACATCTCGGAAGTGGGCGAATATTCATGAAGTCTGCCGATTCGGTTCTCGTCAATCATCATAAATGCCGCCATGTCCGATATTCTTGCCGCCTGTTCCATATTATGTGTAACCGTTATAATGCAGTATTTTTCAGCCAGTTCCTGCATAAGGTCTTCGACAGTTGCCGTAGAAATAGGGTCTAATGCACTGCATGACTCATCCATCAGCAAAACCTCAGGCTCCATTGCAAGCGCGCGCGCAATACAAAGCCTCTGCTGCTGACCCACAGCCAAGCTCAATCCGGGTCTTCTAAGGATATCCTTTACCTCATCCCACATGCCCACCTGCATCAAACTGCGCTGCAAAATTTCTTCAAGGTCGCTTTTACGTCTTACGCCTTGATGCTTAGGTCCAATTATTACATTATCATAAATACTCATAGGAAAGAGGTTTGGCTTCTGAAAAACCATGCCAATCCGCTGTCTCAAGGCAACGACGTCCGCATTTTTGCCGTATATGTTTTCGTCATTGAGAAAGACCTCACCATCAATCACGCAGCCCGGTATCAAATCATTCATGCGGTTAAAAAGACGCAAAAGCGTTGATTTGCCGCAACCCGACGGACCGATGATGGCTGTTATCGCTTTGGCTGGAATATCAAAAGATATATCCCCCAATGCGTGAAATGAGCCATAGTATAAATTTACTGCTCTAATTCTTATCTTTACATCTTGCTTTGGAACGCTAATCCAATCGCCCATCAAGTCACTGCCCTTTCGTAGTTTTACGAGGCGGCTTTATTTTACCACAATTTTACCACAAGTAACCATCAGACACAAGGCAGAGATACCTGTTTTGTTTATTCTGTCCGTTATGTCGTGCAGTTTTGTCTACGATTTCTTTGTTTTTACAATAAGTCTGTAAACACATGCCGCCAAAGCCGCGCCAACAAGAGGTCCGACAATAAATACCCAGAGGTCGCTAAGCGCCGAACCGCCGGCAAAAAGAGCAGGACCAATACTGCGCGCGGGATTTACTGATGTGCCTGTGAGAGGTATACCAACGATATGCACGAATGCAAGCGTTAAACCAATAACAATCCCGGCGACATTGCCCTTTGAAGAATCCGCAGTAACGCCCAGAATCGTCAGAACAAAAATGAAAGTAAGGAAGATCTCAACAATCAGACTCGGAACGATCGCACCTTCACTTATAAGCCCATTGGAACCCAACCCGCCGGTTAAATCTGTCAGACCTGAGAGAGATAAAACCGCAAACAGCAATGCTGCGCCGGCAATTGCCCCTATTATCTGTGAAATTACATAACAAATGAATGTCTTTAAATCTATGCGCTTATCCAGGAGCGCTCCAAACGAGACTGCCGGATTTATATGGCATCCGGAAACATTACCGATAACATATGCCATAGCAACAATCGACAAACCAAAAGCGAGCGCTACCGCCAAATGACCGCCATCATTGTCTACCCCCAAGAATACCGCACTTCCACATCCCATGAATACAAGAACCGCTGTGCCTATAAACTCCGCACAATATTTTTTCATCCCATTGTTTGACATTTCAAAGCCCCCCATTTTTTTCTTTTCGCCGAAATACTAGCACGCTAAAGAGCAAAATGCAAGAAGTTTTTATCATGATAAAACCATGCTCACCGGCTTAGGGATTTTACAAAGATTTTACATGAAGCTTACAAAATGCTGGTGTTTTTGCATCTTTTTATTTTGCTAATATTACCCTGTAAATGAAAAAAATAAATTATCAAAGGGGTACAATATGAAAAAAAATTTAATAGTAGCAGCCTTGCTCATGATACTTGCTTTCACAGTGATCGCCTGTGCCGGCTCTGAGTCCGGACCGGCAGCAAGTACACCCACGGCAAATACACCGGCGTCTGAAACGCCAGCCGCAAACACACCCGCAACAACACCCGCAACAACACCGGCCGAAAACACAACCGAAGAAAACGCTCCGGCAATGACCGGACAAATCACAGTAGTAACAAGAGAAGACGGCAGCGGAACAAGAGGCGCATTTGTAGAAATAGTTGATGTTACTATTGACGGAAATGATAATATCACTCTGGAAGCGGAAGTTGCTCCGGGCACAAGCGTCATGCTGACCAGTGTAGCTGAAAACCCGCAAGCTATCGGATATGCCTCAACAGGCGTCGCGCTCACCGATGACAGGGTCAATGTGGTGAGTATTGATGGCGTAGTCCCCACAGCCGAGAACATGCTAAATGGTACATATGCCATACAGAGACCGTTTCTCATCGGCTACAATACAGACGACGGGCTTAATGAGCTTGCACAGGATTTCGTTGATTTTATTATGTCCGCACAGGGGCAGGCAATTGTGTCCGACAGGGGCTATGTTCCCATCGCTCCGTCCGGCGCTCCGCAATACTCCGCAAGTCAAATGAGCGGTACATTAGTATTAAACGGCTCATCATCAGTCTACTCGCTCATGCAATATATGAGCGAAGCATACCGTGAAATAAACCCCGGCGTTACAATCGACATACACGGAGCGGGAACGGGTCATGGCATCAGCGCTGTAAGAGACGGTCTTGCAGACATAGCGATGTCCAGCCGTGATTTGCGCGATAGCGAACTTGAGTTTATGACTCCGCTCGCCATTGCGATTGACGGAATCGCAGTAATCGTAAATCCTGCCAATAGCACCGACAATCTATCACTTGAAGTAGTTAGAGATATTTTTCTCGGAGAAATAGTATTATGGGAAGACGCTCAATAGGGTTATATAAAGAATCCGCAGCAAAAGTTCTTTTTGCAGTATCAGCATCCGCCGCAATAATTGCGGTGGGGCTGATTTGCGTATTCCTGTTCACACAAGGACTGCCTGCAATGTGGAATATAGGGATTCTTGATTTTTTGACAGGTACTCAGTGGCGTCCATCGTGGGATCCTCCACTGTTCGGTATATTGCCGATGATAGTCGGCTCGATTTATGTGACGGCAGGGGCGATATTATTCGGCGTACCAATAGGCATTTTTTCAGCGGTTTTTATGGCTGAGATTTGTCCCAAGCCCATCTATAGAGTACTAAAGCCGGCAATAAGCTTAATGGCTGGCATTCCGTCTGTTGTCTATGGATATTTTGGAATGGTAGTGCTCGTTCCTTTCGTAAGGGAACAGTTTGGCGGAAGCGGCAGCAGCATACTTACAGCATCTATTCTGCTTGGAATTATGATCCTGCCGACTGTGATTACTATTTCTGAAAGTGCTTTGCGAGCTGTTCCACGCGAGATTTATGACGGCGCTGTTGCGCTTGGGGCAAGTCATGAGCGCGCAGTGTTCTGGATTGTTCTGCCGGCGGCAAAATCAGGAGTAATGGCGGCAATAATTCTGGGCGTCGGTCGTGCCATAGGCGAAACAATGGCTGTCAGGATGGTTGCCGGCAATCAAGCAGTCATGAGATTGCCTACCGAGTTTTTATCAGGCACGAGAACATTGACCGCCAATGTTATATTGGAGTTAGGTTATGCCGCTGACGAGCACAGAGCAGCTCTGATTGCCACGGGAGTTGTGCTCTTTATGTTTATTTTGATTATAAACACATTGTTTTCACTGCTTAAAAAGAAAGAAGGGGTGTAGATTGAAAGCTAAAGATTTGTTTAGAATCAAACACAGAAAACCCCTGGACTTCTGCCTTTTTGCACTCACATGGATATCCATCATTGCAACAGCATCGATACTTGCATTTATCATCGGGTATGTTCTCATTAATGGCGTTCCATATTTAAGCCCATCCTTGTTTGCTCCGGAGTTTAATATGGAAAATCAATCACTATTTCCCGCATTGGTCGGAACACTGATGATAGTGGGGCTGTCGCTGATTGTCGCAGTGCCGCTTGGGGTCTTTTCAGCAATATACTTACAAGAATATTCCGCGCGCGGCAGCCGTTTTGTAAAAATAGTCCGTATGACCACCGAAACACTTGCGGGCATACCGTCCATTGTCTACGGTCTGTTTGGATTTCTCTTTTTCGGCGGCGTTCTGGGCTGGGGTTTGTCCTTGATGTCAGGTACTTTTACCGTTTCAATAATGATTTTGCCCCTCATAATGCGCACCACGGAAGAAAGCATTAAAGCAGTTCCCGACACGTATCGCGAAGGCTCGTTTGGGCTTGGTGCGGGACGTCTTAGAACGGTCGTTCGTATTGTGCTTCCAGCCGCCATGCCCGGTATCCTGGCAGGTATTATTCTCGCTATCGGGCGAATTATCGGTGAAACTGCGGCAATAATATTCACCTTGGGCAATGTCGCTCGAATTCCTAATTCACTGTTTGACACCGGACGCACGTTATCGGCACACATGTACCAACTGTCGCGCGAAGGCACTCATCCGGGAGAGGCGCATGCTACCGCGGCAGTTCTTTTACTGGTGGTTCTGCTGATAAACGCATTATCATCACGCATTGCAAGACTTATTAAGACATAGGATGAGATAAATATGAGTAATGGTATTAAATATTCACTAAAAAGCGTAAATCTGTGGTATTATGATTTTCAGGCGCTCAAGGATGTGTGTCTTGATATTGGAAGTAATGAAGTCACTGCCTTTATCGGACCGTCAGGCTGCGGAAAGTCAACCCTGATAAAGAGCTTAAATCGAATGAATGATTTGATTGAAGGATGCAAAATCACAGGTGCGCTTCTGCTTGACGGCGAAGATATATACGGCAATATTGACGTAAACATGCTCCGCAAAAGAGTCGGCATGGTTTTTCAAAAACCTAACCCTTTCCCCATGAGTATTTATGACAATGTTGCATTCGGTCCGCGTACTCATGGCACAAAGCAAAAAGCAGTACTGGATGAGATTGTTGAAAAATCTCTCCGCGATGCTGCTATCTGGGATGAGTGTAAAGATAGACTCCGAAAATCCGCATTGTCATTATCGGGCGGACAGCAGCAGAGGCTGTGCATTGCAAGAGCGTTGTCTGTTGCTCCTGAGGTTTTGCTTATGGACGAACCTACCAGTGCTCTCGACCCCATTTCAACCGGAAAAATCGAGGACTTGGTTGTGGAGTTAAAAAGAAACTATACAATCGTAATTGTAACACATAATATGCAGCAAGCCGTGCGCATTTCTGATAAAACGGCATTCTTTCTGCTTGGAGAGGTCATAGAGAACGGCTCGACAGAGGAATTATTTACCCGCCCTCAAGACCAACGCACAGAAAACTACATAACAGGCAGATTTGGATAAACCTCTTAGGTAACCGCTGATTAAAATGCACTCTCAGTGGTTACTTTGAACAAGAGCCGGGCAGATTCCTCTGACATTTCGGAAAAATCATATGAGGGTGATAAAGCATGAAAACAGAATCAAAAAATGCTATTTTCATAGTTGAAGACGACTCGGCACTGCAAGAGCTATACGAGTATTCGCTTGAAAACGAATTTGCCTGCACCTGCTTTGATGATGGCAAGTCTTTTTTCCGGGAGTTGTCGACCGGTAATCTCCCCGATTTGGTACTGCTAGACATAATGCTGCCGGGAGACGACGGTTTTGCAATACTTTCACGCCTGAAAGAGGATAAAACGACCTCACATATACCCATAATAATGGTCTCCGCAAAAGGCGAGGAAGTATCGAAGGTCAAGGGTCTGAACATGGGCGCCGATGATTATATTGCGAAGCCTTTTGGGGTTTTGGAGCTTGTTGCGCGAATAAAAGCCAATTTGCGTAAAAAGGTCAAGGATTCCGCACTCCGCTGCGTTTATAAGGACATTACAATTGACTACAGTAAGCATAAAATAACCGTAAATAGCGTTGTTCTCCAGACAACGCTAAAGGAATATAATCTGCTAAACCTCCTATGTCAAAATGCGGAAAGGGTGCAAGAGCGCGAAGAAATTTTTGCAAAAGTTTGGGGGACAAGTTTTGCCGGAGAGTCACGAACTCTTGATATTCATATAAAAGAGTTGCGCAAAAAGCTTTCAGAAGCCGAAAGCGAGGCTGCAATCAGTACAATTCGAGGGGTAGGTTATATGATAACATGAGAAAGAGACTTTTCTTTTCAACTACTGTGCTGTTGTTTGCCGGACTTCTATGCTTCTTTGCTATAACGATACTTATAACCAGAGAGAATAATTTAAGCATTGCAAGAGACATGGTAATTGAGACTGCCGAGAACTACGCCTCCTTATATGACAGCATTTCGGATCTTACAGCCTTTGTCAATACTCAGGGATTTACTCGCATTACAATTGTTTCTCCTGACGGCACGGTTTTAGCCGACAGTCATATGCCGGATATACAAGCAGTTTCAACACATCTTGACAGACCTGAGATACAGGCGGCAGCAAGAGGCGATCCGACCGCATACACCAGGTTTTCGTCCTCATTGGGAAACGAGCTTATATACTATGCCCTAAGAATTCCAAGCGGTGACAGTTATGTTTTTCTTAGAGCCTCCATTCCTGTTGAAAAAATAGATAATTACTTACTCCAGTCACTGCCGCTTCTTATCTTGGTGCTTTTTGTTATCACATGCCTGAGTTTCATTGTCTCGCATAAGATTATAAAGCGCCTGACAAGACCTTTCGAATCAATAGAACAGAAATTGCGGTCTTTGACAAGCGGCTACTACGAACCGGAGTCACGCTATGGACGCTATGAGGAAATCAACAATATAACCCAGGGCATTGATGAGGTGTCGTTGGTTTTGCAAAGCAGTATCCTCAATCTTCGCGATGAGAAAAACAAGCTCAATTACATCCTTGACAATATTGGCGACGGGCTTATTGTTCTTGATGAGGTGAAGAGTGTTGCTCTCATTAATTCCGCTGCTCTCGGTATTTTTAATGTTAGCAATGACATTGTCGGAAAGAGTCTTGATTATCTCCGCTTTGACGATACCTTAAAAGACGCAGTAGACGAATGCATACAACTTGAAAAATCAGCTCTGTTTGAACTTTTTCTAAGCGGACGCATCTACTTAATTGCAGTCAAGAGGCTTCCGGACACTATGCTTACAATGGTTGCCTTGTCCGATGTTACCGAGAATCGAGAAAACGCCAAGCGGCGAGAAGAGTTTTTTGCAAATGCTTCTCATGAGCTAAAAACACCGCTGACCGCAATTAAGGGTTTTAATGAGCTTGCTTATATGAATAACAAAGATGGCGGCATCAGCAAGTACATTGAGCGCATCTCCAGAGAGACTGACAGAATGCTCACGCTTTTGCGTGATATGTTAAAGCTCTCCGAGCTTGGTAATACTGAGAATATTAATACTGAGGATGTTTCTGTTTCAAAGGTGGTATATGAGGTGTGCGATGCTTTACTGCCTATTATTAGCGAAAAAGAGATAACTATTGAGACTGTTGGGGACGCGGTTGTAAATGCCGAACAGGGGCATTTATATGATCTTATCAAGAATTTGATTGAAAACGCTGTGCGCTACAACAATCAAGGCGGCAGAGTGTCGGTGAGCATTGAGAGCGGAAAAAACGCCGCGTATTTGTATATCTTTGATAATGGGATAGGCATTTCTTCTGAGGAACATACCAGAATTTTCGAGCGCTTTTATAGAGTTGAAAAGAGCCGCTCTCAAAAAAGCGGCGGAACCGGCTTGGGGTTGTCAATCGTAAAGCATATCTGCGCTCTGTATGGCTGGAAGATTTCTCTAAAAAGCAAGCCCGGAGTGGGTACAGAAATTGTAGTTGAGTTTTAAATACCCCGCGAGTTATTGGACATACAGTGATCGGCACAAAACAGTAACAGGTTACCGGGGTATCCAAAAACACAGGTTGGTTACAGTCTATGCACGTCATTTGCGGAGTAAGCTTGTAAAAAACTGCAAACTTGTGTGCTTGAGACTGTAACCATTGCGAGTTTTCGGATACCCCGGTAACCTGTAACCACAAAACACAAGGCTTGCCAATATTGTAAAATAAAAATTGTTGACAAATGACAAATTCTTTTGTATAATTGACCGAAATTACATATTTATGCATGATGAAGGGAATATGCGGATTTCATTACCGATAAAGAGAGCAGCCGGTTGGTGCGAGGCTGTGAGGAGAAATCGAGCGTCTCACCCCGGAGTGCACAACTTTGAGAGGGCGTTGATGGACGCCAATAAGAGTGGTACCGCGGAAGCAAAATGCCTTCGTCTCTTGTGTTTATAGAGACGAAGTTTTTTATGAAAGGACTTATTGGAAATGAAAAATGCAGAAAAATACCGCCCGCTTTACTACATGCCGCCGGGCGATGAGGACTATCTCGACTGGACAAAGAAAGACAGGCTGGACAAGGCGCCGCTATGGTGCAGCGTTGACCTTCGGGACGGCAACCAATCCCTCATTATCCCTATGAGTCTTGAAGAAAAAATCACATATTTTAAGATGCTTGTGGAAATAGGCTTTAAACAAATTGAAGTAGGCTTCCCCGCAGCTTCGGAGACGGAATTTGAGTTTTTGCGAACCTTGATTGATGATAATATGATTCCTGATGACGTAACAATTCAAGTACTCACCCAATCCCGCCCGGAGATAATTGAAAAAACATTCGCCGCAATAAAGGGCGCAAGCAGAGTTATTGTACATCTTTACAACTCCACCTCATTTGCGCAGCGTCAGCAAGTTTTTCGCATGAGTGAAGAAGAAATCATAGGTATTGCTCAGACGGGGGCAAGGCTTTTTAACGATTTTGCCTTGAAAATGCCGGAAACAGAATTTGTTTTTGAATATTCGCCGGAGAGCTTTACCAGTACGGAACTGGATTTTGCGCTTAATATCTGCAATGCTGTCATAGATATTTGGCAGCCCTCCGCAAAGCGTCCCGTTATAATAAATCTACCCGCGACTGTTGAATCATCCATGCCGCATGTCTATGCCCAGCAGATTGCATTCATGAGTCGGAATTTACGTCACCGCGAGCATGTAATAGTTTCACTTCACACACATAATGATCGCGGAACCGGAGTAGCCGCCACAGAGATGGGTCTGCTTGCCGGGGCGCAGCGTGTTGAAGGAACTCTTTTTGGAAATGGCGAACGCACAGGGAATGTAGATATAATCACTTTGGCACTCAACCTGTATACACATGGCGTTAATCCTGAGTTAAACTTTTCTGACATGCCTGCTCTGGTTGCGACTTTTGAAGAAATAAACGGGCTGCCTGTCGGTCCCCGTCATCCCTATGCCGGCGAGTTGGTCTTTGCCGCTTTTTCCGGATCTCATCAAGATGCAATAGCAAAAGGAATGCAGTATAGGGCGGAGTTTAGCCAAGAGAGCTGGTCAGTGCCGTATTTGCCGCTTGACCCGGGAGATGTTAACCGTGAGTATGAAACTGTCGTTATACGCATAAACAGTCAGTCCGGCAAAGGCGGGATTGCGCACGTAATTGAGCGCAATTACGGATATAAGCTGCCGGCGGAGCTGAGAAAGGAAGTCGGCGCATATATTACTGACATCTCCGACAAAGCCCACAAGGAAATGTCACCGCAAGAAATCCTTGAGCTTTTTGAGACTGAGTACATCAATGTCAGTACGCCACTAAAGCTTGAAAATATTGACTGGCACAGAGAAGACGGCATGAGCATTTCTGAAATTGACTTGGATGTTAAAGGCAAAAAAAAGCATTTTACAGGCAAAGGGAACGGTCCGCTTGACGCAGTCAGCAGCGCATTGCGCAAAGCCGATTCGCAGATTGATTTCCATTTCGACGATTATTCCCAGCACGCAATCGGCTCGGAGTCCGATGCAAAATCCGCCGCCTATGTAAAGATTTCAGACAAAAGCGGAGCTTTCTTCTGGGGTGTGGGCGTACACAACGACACAAGCATAGCCTCCGTTTTAGCTCTTTTAAGCGCCGTCAATCGAAAAAATCATATTCTGTAAAGGAGTATTTAGCATTATGCCAATGACAATGACTCAAAAAATTCTTGCAGCACATGCCGGACTGCCGGAAGTTAAGCCCGGTCAGCTTATTTTAGCAAAGCTTGACCTTGTGCTCGGCAACGATATCACCGCACCCGTTGCAATACGGGAGTTTTACAAGGCGGGGTTTGAAAATGTGTTTGACAATGAAAAAATCGCAATGGTTATGGATCATTTCACGCCTAGCAAAGATATTAAGGCTGCAGAACAGTGCGCCGAATGCAGAAGCTTTGCAAACACATTTAACATCAAACATTTCTATGACGTCGGCTGCATGGGAGTAGAGCACTCGTTACTGCCGGAACTCGGTTTGGTAGCGTCCGGCGAGTGCATTATAGGCGCCGACTCGCACACATGCACATATGGCGCGTTAGGAGCATTTTCAACAGGGGTCGGCTCAACAGATATGGCTGCCGGAATGGCAACCGGCGAGGCATGGTTTAAAGTGCCTTCTGCAATACGTATAAATCTGACAGGCAAGCTTTCTCCAATGGTCAGCGGCAAGGACTTGATTTTGCACATTATTGGCATATTAGGCGTAGACGGCGCACTTTATCAAAGTCTGGAATACGCCGGCGAGGGAATTTCTTCCCTATCCATGGACGATCGATTCTGCATTGCTAATATGAGCATAGAAGCCGGAGCAAAAAACGGCGTCTTCCCCGTCGACAGTGCTGCAATTGAGTATATGAAAGGTCGTGTCGATAGAGCATATGAAATCTTTGAAGCCGATGAAGACGCCGAGTACGAAAGAGAAATCGAGATCAATCTTTCTGAGTTGGAGCCTACGGTTGCTTTCCCGCATCTGCCTGAGAACACGCATATTATAGGCAGTGTAGGCGATTTACCTATCCAACAAGTCGTTATTGGCTCATGCACAAACGGACGGCTTTCCGATATGGAGATAGCCGCAAAAATAATGCAGGGTAAAAAGATACATCCAAATGTTCGTTGCATAGTCATCCCCGCAACACAGCAAATCTACCTTGACTGCATGGAAAAAGGTTATTTGCGCACCTTCATTGAGGCAGGCTGCGCAGTGTCCACACCAACTTGCGGTCCTTGTTTGGGCGGACATATGGGCGTTCTCTCCGCCGGTGAGCGTTGTGTCGCAACCACCAACCGCAACTTCGTAGGCCGCATGGGGCATGTAGATTCAGAGGTCTACCTTGCAAGCGCTGCGGTAGCCGCCGCATCGGCGATTGCGGGAAAAATCATTGATCCAAGGGGGATGACGATATGAAAGCAATGGGTTTTGTACATAAATATGGGGATAATGTAGATACGGATGTTATCATCCCCGCAAGGTACTTAAATATAGCTGATAAGAAAGAGCTCGCATCGCATTGCATGGAGGACATTGACAAAGACTTTGTACGCAATGTAAAACAGGGGGATATAATAGTTGGCGGACTTAACTTCGGCTGCGGCTCTTCACGCGAGCATGCTCCGATAGTGATTTTGGAATCCGGCGTTTCCTGTGTGATCGCCAAGACCTTTGCCCGTATTTTCTATCGCAACGCCATTAACATCGGCTTGCCAATACTTGAATGCCCTCAAGCCAGTGAGCGCATATCTTCCGGCGATGAGGTTGAGATTGATTTTGACAGCGGGATAATAACGAACATGACAAAAAAAGAGAGTTACACCGCCGAACCTTTTCCTGAGTTCATTAAGGAAATTATCGGCGCAGGCGGACTTTTGGCATCGATTAGAAAAAAGCAGGAAGGAAAGAATACATAAAATGAACTACAAAATAGCAGTAATTCCCGGCGACGGTATAGGTCCGGAAGTAACGCACGGGGCTATGCAAGTCATAAAACGGATAGGCGAAAAGTTCGGACATGAATTTGACTGCTCTTCTGCTTTTGCGGGCGGTTGCGCCATTGATAAATTCGGTCATTCCCTGCCCCGGGAAACACTAGACCTTTGTATAAGCTCAGATGCTGTTTTCTTAGGTGCAATAGGCGGTTGGAAATGGGACAATTTGCCCGGAGACCAGCGTCCGGAAGTAGCGCTTTTAAAGCTGCGTAAAGAACTCAATCTCTTTGCCGCACTAAGACCCGCTATACTATTCGAAGAGCTTGCCGACGCTTGTCCGCTAAAACCCGAACTAATCGAAGGCGGACTGGATTTACTTGTAGTCAGAGAGTTAACAGGCGGTATCTATTACGGTGAGCGTGGTTACAAAGAGACAGATATGGGCAAGGCTGCATATGATATTGAGCTGTATTCCGAGGGTGAGGTGCGCCGCATTGCGCATGTGGCTTTTTCCATTGCCATGAAGCGGCGCAAGCAAGTTACCAGTGTTGATAAAGCAAATGTCCTGGAAAGCTCACGGCTCTGGCGAAGAGTTGTCGAAGAAGTGGCAAAGGAATATCCGGACGTCACTCTAAACCACCTATATGTGGATAACGCAGCGATGCAACTCGTGCGCTCGCCGCGTCAATTTGATGTAATTTTAACCGGGAATATTTTTGGAGACATCCTCTCCGATGAGGCAAGTGTTATTACCGGTTCTATTGGTATGCTTCCATCCGCAAATCTGACTCATGGCGGCTTCGGCATGTACGAGCCGGTACATGGCTCCGCCCCGGATATAGCCGGTCAAGACAAGGCAAATCCAATGGCGGCTATTTTGTCCGCTGCCATGATGCTTCGCTATTCCTTCGGGTTATTAAGCGAAGCGGACGCGATTGAAAACGCAGTGTCCTCTGTGCTCAAACAAGGCTATCGCACTCCCGACATTTTTACCGAAGACGGCGATAAAAAGCTCATTGGAACCAAAGAAGCAATCCGCATAATTACGGAGTCTATATAGCTTAGCCTACTATCCTATAGCCTTTTTTTATCATGGTTTCTTTAATGCTTTGGAAATGCTCTTTGTTTTTTGTTTCCATTGATAGATGGAGATAACATCCGTTTATATCCGTGTTTTCACCGCTGGGGTTGTGCATGACTTTCACTATATTTGCGCCAAGCTGAGCTATTACTGCAGAAACTTCCTGGAGTTGTCCCGGCTTGTCTATCATTTCAACTGTCATTTCAGAAAGCCGCCCTGTTGTGCGCAGTCCGCGATTTATAATTCTCGATAAAATATTTACGTCGAGATTCCCCCCCGAAACAATTGCGCAGACTTTCTTGCCTGAAAGTTCCAGCTTGTTAAAAAGAATTGCAGCCACAGAAACCGCTCCCGCACCTTCTGAGACCAGTTTTTCCTGCTCCATCAGCGTGAGGATTGCCGTTGCGATTTCATCATCGGTGACAGTGACGATCTTATCTACGTATTGTTTGCACATCTCAAATGTAATGTCGCCGGGAGATTTTACGGCAATCCCGTCCGCAAAAGTTGAAACCGTTGGCAGACAAGTCGGCTCTCCGCATTCTACCGAGGCATACATACAGTTGGCTCGCGCAGCTTGAACGCCGAATATCTCACATGACGGCTTTAGCTTTTTTATGGCATAAGCCACCCCCGAAATAAGTCCGCCGCCGCCGATAGGCGCGACAATTGCCTCAACATCAGGCAGGCTTTCCAGAATTTCCAGAGCTATTGTACCTTGCCCGGCAATTACATCCTTATCATTGAATGGGTGGATAAATACCCCGCCGCTCTTTTCTTGATACTCTATCGCCACCTTATGCGCATCATCATAGACTCCATCGACAATCCGCACTTCGGCGCCGAGTCTTCTTGTCGCCTCGATTTTTGACAAAGGTGACACACTGGGAATAAAAATGGTCGCGCTGATTCCCATGTCCTTTGCCGCCAGCGCTACACCCTGTGCGTGATTGCCTGCACTGCAAGCAATCACGCCTTTTTTCTTTTCATCATCCGACAATGTCGAAATCTTAAAATAGGCGCCTCGCAGCTTAAACGAACCTGTAAGCTGAAGGTTTTCGGCTTTTAAATAGAGTTCACAGTCTGACTTAATCCCCGGATAAGGGATGATTTCAGTCTTGCGCACGGCAGGTTTTAGTACGTGCGCCGCTTGATAAATCCTATCCAATGTCATAATACAACAGCTCCTGTATCGGCAGAAGAAACCGCTGCCGCATATCTTTTTAAATATCCGCTAAGCGGAAGAGGGGGGCGAACTTGCATCGCCGCTTTGCGCTCTTGCAGTTCCTCGTCCGATATAAGCAGCTCAAGTGAATAGTTTGGTATGTCAATTCTTATCTCATCACCTTCTTTGAGATACGCTATAGTACCTCCGGCAGCCGCTTCCGGCGAAATATGGCCTATTGCCGCTCCGCGTGTAGCTCCGGAAAATCTGCCGTCTGTTATCAGCGCTACGTCTCCTCCAAGACCCATTCCGGCTATTGCAGATGTGCCTTGCAGCATTTCCCGCATACCCGGACCGCCGGAAGGTCCTTCGTACCTAATCACAACAACATCGCCGCTTTTGATCTTCCCGTCATAAATTGCCGCAACCGCGTCCTCTTCACCTTCAAATATCCTGGCTCTGCCGGTATACTTCATCATGCCATCCCTGACAGCACTACGCTTGACCACCGAACCGTTAGGTGCAAGATTTCCGAACAAAACAGCCAAACCGCCCTTTGGTGAGTATTGTTTAATAACATCATCATCCAAAATACGTGCGTTTTTTACATTCTCTCCAACTGTTTTTCCCGTTGCTGTCATTTCATCCATATTCAGCAAATCACCCAGCGTGTTCATGACAGCCTGGACGCCGCCTGCGTTATATAGGTCCTGCACATGATGCCTTCCCGCAGGTGCAAGGCTGCAAAGTGTCGGGGTTTTTTCACTTATTTCATTTATCATGTTTAAATCAATTTTGATATTGCGCTCATTCGCTATTGCCAGAAGATGCAATACCGAATTTGTTGAGCATCCCAGTGCAACGTCCACGGTCAGCGCATTTTGAAATGCTTTTTTCGTCATTATATCCGACGGTTTTATATCCTTTTCCAAAAGCGTCATCACCTGAACTCCGGCGCTCTTGGCAAGCCGCAACCTATGAGCATAGACCGCGGGCACCGTGCCGTTGCCGGGCAGCGCTATGCCAATAGCTTCACTGAGGCAATTCATGGAGTTAGCTGTAAACATACCGGAACATGAGCCGCAGCCCGGACAGGCATTTTCTTCAATGTGTTCAAGGGTCTTGTTATCCATTTTACCGGCTTTTACACTGCCCACTGCTTCAAAAACAGTCGTCAGGTCTGTCCCGTCAATGGATAGCATCGGTCCGCCGGACATAAATATGCACGGCAAGTCCAATCTTGCGGCAGCCATTAGCATTCCCGGTACAATCTTGTCACAGTTGGGGATGAAAACCAATGCGTCAAAGCAATGCGCTCTGACCATGCATTCTATTGAATCGGCAACAATCTCGCGCGTGCAGAGGGAATATTTCATTCCGGTATGACCCATTGCAAGCCCGTCACAAACACCAATGGTGTTAAACTCCATAGGGGTTCCGCCTGCCATCAGCACACCATCCTTAACCGCTCTGGCAATGGTAAGCAGATGCGTATGACCCGGCGCAACTTCATTAAAAGCGTTTACAATGCCAACGAGCGGACGCCTGATTTGCTCATCGTCATATCCGTTTGCTTTAAGCAGGGCGCGTTTTGGCGCGTTTTCCATGCCGGATTTCATTACGTCACTTCTCATTATTTGCCGCTCCAGCTCATTTTTTCCCTTAGTTCCGCGCCAACTTTTTCGATGAGCAGCGATTGCTCCTCTTTGCGGCGTTTTTCAAATGTAGGCATTCCATCGGCATATTCTTTAATCCACTTTTTGGCAAAACTACCATCTTGAATCTCGGAGAGCACCTTTTTCATTTCGGCTTTTGCAACTTGAGTAATTATGCGCTCACCCACTTCGTAGTCGCCGAACTCGGCGGTGTTGCTTATTGAGTGACGCATGTATGACAATCCGCCTTGAGCAACTAAGTCAATTATGAGCTTCATCTCGTGAACGCATTCAAAATAGGCGCTTTCCGGTTGGTAACCCGCCTCAACCAATGTGTCAAATCCCGCTTTCATCAGTGCAGTTACTCCTCCGCACAGCACACTCTGCTCACCGAAGAGGTCTGTCTCCGTCTCTTCCTTAAATGTCGTTTCAAGGATTCCGGCTCTTCCGCCGCCAACTCCGCTTGCATAGGCAAGCGCAATCTCTTTTGCATTGCCTGTGGCGTCGTTTTCCACGGCGATAAGGCAGGGCACTCCTCTTCCTTCAACATATTGACTGCGAACAGTATGACCGGGACCTTTAGGGGCTATCATAATGACATTTACATCCTTTGGCGGAACTATTTGTCCAAAGTGGATATTAAACCCATGTGACATGCCCAATGTCATGCCTGCGCTGAGATTGGGGGCAACGCCGGCGTCATAAATACCTTTCATCTTCTCATCGTTAACCAGCATCATTACAAAATCGGCTTGCCTCGTTGCCTCGTCTGCGTTTAATACTGTAAAACCCGCCGCTTTTGCCGACGCCGCGCTCACAGATCCCTCATAAAGTCCGATTATTACGTTTATGCCGCTGTCTCTGAGGTTTTGTGCCTGAGCATGACCTTGGGAGCCATAGCCGATTATTGCAATTGTTTTCCCTTTTAAGAGATCTAAGTTGCAATCAGAATCATAATACATTTTTGCCATAATGATTTTCCTTTCATGTGACATATTTTTACTTATTATTTTGAAAAAGCATGTTCAAAAGGGGCGCAATACGCCCCTAATGTTACACTAAATCTTTAGTTGGGTCATCATGAGTACTTCCTGTACATCGTGAAGTTTGCTGATTTGTCTGACCATCTGTGTGCGGATATGCGTATCTCCGGTCGATGTGATAAGCATTCTTGATACTGCCGGATTCTCTGTTGCGTGGACAAACAAGCTGTCTATGTTGTATCCGCGCTTGGCATAAAGCGCCGTTATCCGGTTAAGAACACCATATTTATTTGCCACCAGAAGCTCTACTGTAAATTTTTCCACTGCCTTTACCCCCCTATTACCATGTCTTTTATTGAACCGCCCGGCGGAATCATCGGAAGAACCACTGCATCTTCCTCAATCGGGCAGTCTATTACAGTCGGAACCTTGTCGGAAAGATTTGCCAGAACCGTCTCAAGCTCGTCAAGGCTTGTAACTCTGTGACCTTTTGCTCCAAACGCATCGGCAAGAGCCGCGAAATCAGTTTGCCTCCCCATCATTGTCTGTGAGTAACGTTCTCCGTAGAACATTGTCTGCCACTGACGCGGGAGTCCAAGTGCATTGTTGTTAAGGATGATAATCAAAACAGGAACTTCATTGCTAACCGCTGTGGCAAGTTCAATAAGATTCATACCAAAACTGCCATCGCCGGTAAAAAGAATGGTTCTTTCTCTGTTTTTTGCCAAACTGCTGCCGATTGCTGCTCCGAGTCCGTATCCCATAGCTCCCAAGCCTCCGGAAGTCAACAGCTTGCGCGGTTTGTTTATTTTATAGTACTGAGCCGCCCACATCTGATGCTGTCCGACGTCCGTTGCAACTATTGTGTCTCCGTTAAAATGCTTGTTGATTGTTTCTACAATATTCTTAGGGCTGAACACTCCGCTTTGCGAGTAACCTTGTTCCTGTTTAGCTTGCGCCTCTACAAGATGCTCTATTCGCCTAGACCACTCTTCGTTTTTCTTTTCTTCTAATAATGGTAATAATTGTGCAAGCGCATCCCCTACATCGGCGCAAATCTCATACTGAGGTACAACGTTTTTGCTTATCTCCGCATTGTCGATGTCCAGATGGATTATTGTCTTTGATTTTTCATATTCGCCTACATTTCCTGTGGCACGATCAGAAAAGCGCGTTCCAATCGCGAAGAGTAGGTCACATTCAGACGCCGCAATATTCGACGCGTATCTTCCGTGCATTCCCTTAAGACCAAGATTGAGCGGATAATCACAGCTCAGCGCACCCAGCCCCATCAAGCTCAGTCCGACAGGGGCGTTTAGTTTCTCCGAGAGCTGCATTAGCTTATCTTGGGCGTCCGCCGCGATAACCCCGCCGCCTGCATAAATGTAAGGTCTCTCGCATTTTGCAATCACTTGTGCAATCTCATTTACATCAAAATTGCATTCTTTTTTCTCAATTGGCAGAGGAATCTTTCCGATGTATTCGCACATATCGGATTGAACATTCTTTGGAATATCCACTAGTACAGGACCTTTGCGCCCGCTGTTTGCGATGTAAAATGCTTCTCTGAGCGTCTCTTCAAGGCTCTCGACTTCACGCACAACGTAATTATGCTTTACTATCGAGTTTGTTATGCCTATGATATTGACCTCTTGAAAGCTATCGCGTCCAAGCAGCGGTACCGGCACGTTTCCGGTTATTGCCACGATTGGCACACTGTCCAGATATGCGTTTGCTATACCTGTCACTATGTTTGTCGCTCCCGGTCCGCTTGTGGCAATTACCACGCCTGTCTTTCCGCTGGCTCTGGCGTAGCCGTCCGCTGCGTGTGTGGCGCCCTGTTCATGTGCCGTGAGTATATGCTGGATTTTGTCTGATGCTTTGTACAGTTCATCATACAATGTGAGGACTGCACCGCCCGGATACCCAAAGACCGTGGTAATGCCGTGTGCTTCGAGTTGCTTTATTACGATTTCTGCTCCGCTCAGTTTCATAAATTATCCTCCAAACTTGTTGATGTACTAAAAGACCCCTTGCAGCGTTCGCTGCAAGGGGTCTTGGTCATACACCCTTATTCAGCATAACGCAAACCGGCATTATCTCCTACGACAAGGACAATAATGCTAATGACGACTATAATAATTATGCTGATGCTAATCATGGCTTTTTCTCCATACGATTGATTTTTGAATACTATCACAGTGCATTCGTGTTTGTCAAGCATAATTTTATCATTTTGGTGAAGTATAATTACTGTAGTCAGAGTTTTGTGGTATATTGTATGCTCTTGCAGCGCAACTTGCTGTTGGTTATTGCTCATGCTGACCGACGCTGCTTACACTTGCGTTTTTCCGTGACAAATCCCTATACTTTTCCATCATATCTTTAAAAATCTCGCCGTTTGAGGGGGGCGTCCACGTGACCGCATTGGCTCCGGCGCTGATTGTTTCGGCTATTGATTTCTCATTTGGACCACCTGTTGCAATTACTGCCGCATCCGGGTATTCTTTGCGGATTTTTTCAACCAGCCAGGGAGTTTTATCTGCTGCCGAAACATTAAAAATCGTCGAGCCTGCCTTGATACGCGCGCCAATATCATCATGCTCGCTTACAACTGTTATGACAATGGGTATATCAATGACCCTGCGCACACCCTCAATAGTCGCATTCGCCGTCGGGGCATTTAACACAACCCCAAACGCACCTTGAAACTCAGCGTCCGACGCCAAATGCAAAACGCGCGATCCGGTTGTTGTCCCTCCGCCAATGCCGCAAAAAACCGGAATATCCGCGGTCATTATAAGAGCGTGTGAGATTATCGGCTGCGGCGTGAACGGATAAACAGCAATAACCGCATCGGCGTTAGTATTGCGAATAATTGCAATATCCGTACTGAATAACAATGATTTTATAAGTTTTCCAAAAATGCGTATGCCTCCGCAATCATTTATAATTTCAGGCACTGTTATCATGTGATTTCTTAAAGACCCGCTGTATTCCGGCACGAATTTTTCTTTCATCAACTAATCCCCTTGTTATACCATAGATCCGGAGCCAACAGATTGCGTGATAAACTGATTGCCTCCGATAACTGAGTTTTCTGCAATTACTGTTTCACCTCCGAGAATTGTTGCACCTGAATATATGGTGACATTATCCTCGATTGTAGGGTGACGCTTTGTACCGCTAAGCTTATGCCCGCCTTTAGTAGACAGTGCGCCGAGAGTGACGCCCTGATAAAGCTTTACATTATTTCCTATTATAGTTGTCTCCCCTATTACAACGCCCGTACCGTGGTCAATGAAAAAGTACTCCCCTATTTCTGCTCCAGGATGAATCTCTACGCCAGTGATACTATGGGCATATTCGCTCATCATCCTGGGAATAAACGGCACTTTTTCCCTGAAGAGAAAATTTGCAACCCTATGCACAAAAACAGCAAAAAATCCCGGATAAGTCAATATAACCTCATCCACACTTTGTGCGGCTGGGTCTCCCTCATATCCTGCTTTTGCGTCTTTATGCAAAATATTCTGAATATTTACAAGATTTTCAATTAGCTTCGCCGAAACACTGCATGCAACCAGCACGGAAGAATCGCTATCTCCCTGTACATTCACCGCCGTTCTGATTTCGCTCGTAAGACCCCAGCGAATCTCGTCAAGTAGTTGTTCCAGCCAGATGTCTTGTGGCAGCGATTGCGATATTTCTTTAAAGTAGCCGGGAAACACAGCCATTCTTATTTTTTCCAACAGCTCAACAATTGCCTTTTTATTGGGGTATGCTTCCAAGTCTTCACGCACCGAAAACTCATGATGCCCATCGAGAAGTTTTTCAGCTGCGCCTGAGATAAAATCTCTAATATCCACTCTCTTCCTCCAAAATACGAATGCTTTTAGTCGATTGCGAAACTCAGAAACCCTAGGTAATGCGGCTTTCCGAGTCAGATTACTACTGGTTTTTCTCCTCTTTGTGTATCAAAACACCACAGGGGCGGGTGTATTATCCCTTCAGTTATTGCATACCGGCATTACGCAAACATCGCGGTTGACAAATAACGCTCTCCGGAGTCCGGGAATATCACAACAATCATTTTCCCATCGCCCTGTACGCTTTTTGCCACCTGAATTGCCGCCCACGCCGCCGCACCGGACGAGATTCCCACCAAAAGACCTTCCTTGCGAGCTATATCTCTCCCTACGCGAAAAGCATCCGTTGTCTTTACTCGTATGATTTCGTCATATATTGATGTATTCAATGTATTCGGTACGAATCCGGCGCCTATACCTTGAATCTTATGAGGACCGGCTTTTCCTTCGGACAGTACAGGCGAGTCATCCGGTTCAACCGCAATGGTTTTTATATTAGGATTTTGCATTTTTAAGTATTCTCCCGCGCCTGTAATGGTTCCTCCGGTACCGACGCCCGCAACCAGAATGTCAATCTTTCCGTCTGATTGCTCCCAAATCTCAGAACCTGTCGTTTCCCGGTGAATTGCCGGGTTGGCGGGATTTGTAAACTGACCCGGTATGAAGCTGTTCGGAATTTGCCTTGCAAGCGACTCCGCCTCTGCAATCGCGCCTTTCATGCCCAACGCACCATCGGTCAAGACAAGCTCAGCGCCGTAAACTTTCATTAATTTACGTCTTTCAATGCTCATTGTCTCAGGCATTGTCAATATGATACGATGCCCCATTGAGGCGGCAATAGCAGCAAGACCTATTCCCGTATTGCCGCTGGTAGGTTCGATAATAACAGAATTCGGCGTCAATAGTCCCTTCGCTTTCGCGTATTCAATCATTGACATTGCGATTCTGTCTTTTACACTTCCGGCAGGATTAAAAAACTCCAGCTTCGCAATCAGGTTTGCCGAAAGATGGTGTGCCCTGCTAATTTTTGAAAGCTCCAATAATGGGGTGTTCCCAATTAAATCAGTATAGCTCTTACTAATCTGCATAATCTCTCTCCATTAGTACTCCGTTTTCCAAATACCCTCGCAAATCTTACGACATCTTTATCCGCCTGACTTCGTTAAAAAATCTTGAAAGACCAGTGGTATTACTGCGATTTTTCGCCTCGTCAGGCAAAGAAATCTGCCGCAATCTTTACGAGGTTATTTAAAAAACGAAGTACTAGCTAATAATTGTGCCGAATACGCGAACTGTAAGTGTGCGCTCATTTACATCGGCGTCTATACGCAAAGGAAACTGCGTATTATTTGCAAATCTAAAGTCAATTGTTCCCCAGCTAACCGTAGCGTCTCTTCCCACAGGCAAGTATGGTACCGGTCTGCTGTGCGGGCGCCTCTCTTCAATCTGAATTTCAGAATCCATAATCGCGTTGTAAATAGACGAAGACACCTGGCAAATCCCTCCGCCTACAACATCAACTGTCCGTCCTCCAACAATCGCAGGCGCCGGTCTGTATCCGCGCTCCCAAGTACGTCTGCCAACGGTTTGGTTAAATGAAAACTCTTCTCCGGGCATTAGTATCAACCCGTCAACAGCCGCGGACGATAGCACAACATTGTTTAATCTGTGCTCAGTTCCGGCAACATGGGTTATAGTCTCGCCGAAAAGGTCGCGGAAAATAATGCCTTCTAAAAACTCGCTTGAAACTTCCGGGGCGGTTTTAATTAGCATTATTGAAACTCTTGACCCGGTTTTGGCTCCATTTAGAGTCGCTGCAGCTTCATCAACATCAAAATCCACACCGGTTTCACTCTGTGTTATCCCACCGTTTTCTGCATCAAAGATGGCTGATATAGGCTGATTATAAATGCTTCTTCGCAATTGTTCAAGCATAACTACATCAGCGCTCACTTGCGGGAGCTCAAATTCTATTACAATCGGTTGTCCTTGCAAAAATGATTCTCGCAGACCTTCATAAGTGAGGTCAAAGAGCTCATTTTTGCACAAACTGACTTGCCCTGCTCCAACTGTAAGCTCAATTCTATCATCATAAATACGAAATGATTCACTTTGAAGACTATTGTTAAAACCATATGCAAATTTATCTACAAAAGTTCTAATAACCGCGGTATCAATTAGAAACTCACACACGCTTTCATCAGCATCCTCGCCGGCTAAATGCCGATGGCTACTCATCGCTCCTGCTTTTCCTCCTGTTATTGTGAGCTTGGCTCCATTTGCAAATGTTACCGAAACCCTCGCGTCATTTCCGCAATAAATCCCCTCTTGCCGCTCCGGCGTTAGAGTGATTTCATCTGAGTTGTTTAGACTCGCTCTCGCGTCAGCAATAGCATAACTAGCTGTCTCCGGTGCTTCGCTTAGACTATTATAAGTATGTGCACCGAAGCCAAGCGCAGTAGCCGCAGCTATGCAAATCGGCAGAACTCTCGAAAGTTTTGACAAAACCAGACTGCGCCTGCGTCCCTTGATTAACTTCTTCAATATGTCTGTCATATTGTTTCCCATCCTACCATCCGGAGATTGTACATGTCTTCTATTGTAACACGTAATTTCCGATTCGTCTATTTAACATCACTAAAACAGCTCTCAGCAAAATTAACACTTTGTACTAAATAAATAACAAATTTTTTTGCTTTTTGTATAAAAAACTACAATTTCTACTCAAAATAGTTGCATTATTCTAAAATTTAGGTTAAAGTCTGTGTGGTATAAATTACTTAATATTTTTGTTTATGGAGGTTATTATGAAGAAAGTACTTGTGCTTGCAGTGCTCGGCGTAGTATGCTTTGCACTGTTAGCGGCATGCGGCAGCGTGGATCCAAATGAAGCAATCATCGGCTCTTGGGAATGCCGGGATAATTCGCAAGACCATGCTTGGTATTGCGGCTTTACTTTTACAAGTGATGGCAGATTCACCGATCGTGATGGGGACGTAGGTTCCTACACCATCAACGGTAATAGCTTGACTCTCGATTTTGACTTTTACGATCGACATGATTACACGGCGCGGTTTAACAGCAGCGGAAATCGACTAACAATTTCAGACTCTGATAACGGAAGGGTCGTGCTCCATCGTAGATAATCTACAGCAGCTAAGCAGTCGCTGATTTGATCAAATATAGCGACTTAACGGCGAAATGAATTCGCCTTGTCGCCAAACGCGCAGCGTTTGCATCCCGCTTCGCGTGATGTTTTCACAAATCAGTCGGAGTTTGTGCTCCCACTGATTTTGGTCGATGGCACGACCCGCCACCTATAGTGGTGGGGGACTTACTGATTTGTTAAATCCCCCTCACCGGCTTTGCGGTTTTTTCGCTTGCTCCGGGCGGGTTTGGTCTGCGGTTACATAAGTTGTCAGGGGAATTTTTCTCCTGACAACTTTTTTATCTGCCAGAGCAAACACTGTATATAGTTACATCAAAAATGTCAACATAATATTTTACAAAAAATCTTCTTGCAGTGTTCTGCGAAATAGTTTATAATGCAAATAGTTGAGTAACTATTCAATTATTATATGGAGATAAGCTATGAAATGTGACTGCCATGCGATTCATGAAGATGTTGTCGAGCGAGTCCGTGATTTAATGCCCGATAAGGAAAACTTCTACAAACTCGCAAACCTCTACAAAATGCTCTCTGACAATACGCGCGTCAAAATCATCTGGGCGCTTACACGCGAGGATATGTGCGTTTGTGATCTGGCCGTTTTGCTCGGCATGACAAAATCGGCAATCTCACACCAGCTCAAGTCACTGCGTCTAGCAAAGCTAGTCAAATATGATAAGAAGGGCAAAACTGTCTATTACTCTCTCGTGGATTGCCATGTCAGAGATATATTTGAGCAGAGCTTCGAGCATGTCACCGAGTAAAAACAACATAATTAGTGCCGTGCAAAAAAGCATATTTACTTGCACCCATACGATTGAACAGTTGAGCAATTATCACCAAAGGAGAAAACTATGACCAGAGAATTTATTTTAGACGGGTTGGATTGTGCCAACTGCGCCGGAGCTATTGAAAAAGCCGTTGGAAAACTGGATGGTGTGCAGTCTGCGTCTATGAGCTTTGCTACCGCGACTTTAAGAGTAGAGACAAACTCCAAGAAGCTTGGCGCGCTGAATCAAGCGATAAAAGAAACCGTATATCATTACGAGCCTGATGTAACCGTATATGAAAAAAACGAAAAGACCCAGGAATCAGGTCAGATGCAAACAAGATTCAAGCTCATCAGACTCATTTTAGCCGCAGCAATCCTCGCTTTGGCTGTTATCCTTCAAAGGCTGCTCACTCAGGAGATTATTTCTTTGGTTGTTTTTCTCGTCGCGTATGCGCTAATAGGCGGCAGAATCATAATCAGGGCGGCAAGAAATATATTAAGAGGCAAAATTTTTGACGAAAACTTTCTCATGACTATCGCTACATTAGGAGCTATTGTGCTTGGCGAATATGCCGAGGCTGTTGTTGTAATGCTTTTTTATGGCGTTGGAGAGTTTTTTCAAGAAAGAGCTGTCGGCAAGTCAAAAAAATCCATTGCTGCTCTGATGAATCTAAGACCGGATCATGCAAATCTTTACAAAGACGGGCAGATTGTAAAGGTTGATCCTGAGAGTGTGCTGATTGGCAACACGATTGTAGTTATGCCCGGTGAAAAAATCCCCCTCGACGGCTTTGTCATCGAGGGAAAATCCATGCTTGACACTTCATCTCTCACGGGCGAGTCTGTTCCGCGTGCTGTAAACCCATCCGATACCGTTCTGTCAGGGTGCATAAATGTGGACGGAGTGCTGACAATTGAAGTGACCAAGGCTTATGGCGAGTCAACGGTCGCTAAGATAATCGATCTTGTGGAAAACGCAGCACATAAAAAAGCTCCAACGGAGCAATTTATCACGAAGTTTGCGCGTTACTATACCCCTGTTGTGGTCGCACTTGCGCTCCTGATATCCGTTATTCCCCCGCTGCTATTTGGTGGTTATTGGGATGAGTGGGTGCGCCGCGGGCTGATTTTCCTTGTTATATCCTGTCCATGCGCACTTGTTGTGTCTATTCCGCTGGGGTATTTCGGCGGCATTGGAGCTGCATCGAAAAGAGGCGTCTTGTTTAAAGGCAGCAACTATCTGGAAGCGCTGTGCAATCTCGATATTGCAGTCTTTGACAAAACGGGTACGCTTACAAAAGGTGTGTTTATGGTAACATCCCTCTTGCCAGAAAATAATTTTAGCGCAGAAGAGCTCCTTGAAACCGCCGCTTTGGCGGAGAGCTATTCTACCCATCCAATTGCGAAATCGATTTCGCAAAAATACGGCAAAGAAATAGACAGGGGCAAGCTCACTGATTATCACGAGCTTGCCGGTTACGGGGTCAGTGTTAGATACGAAGGCAGAAGAATTCTTGTCGGAAATCTTAAACTGATGGAAAAAATGGGTATTGAAGCTTCTGTGCCAAATAATTACGGCGCCTGTGTGTATATTGCTGTTGATGATGTGCTTGCCGGATATATAATAGTCTCTGATGAAATCAAACGCGACAGCCATAAGACCATATCTGCCCTAAAAGAGAAAGGCGTCAGGAAAACCATAATGCTTACAGGCGACACGGCAGGGATTGCAAATACTGTTGCATCAGAGCTAGCTCTTGATGAAGTATACGCGAATCTTCTTCCCGATCAAAAAGTTGCTATGGTAGAGCATATCCAAACACAGAAGCGTCCGAAAGGAAAGCTTGCCTTTGTCGGCGATGGCATAAACGATGCTCCTGTGCTCGCAATTGCCGATATCGGCGTCGCGATGGGCGGACTTGGTTCAGACGCCGCCATAGAAGCCGCCGATGTTGTTCTTATGACAGATGAGCCATATAAGCTTGTAGAAGCGGTCAATATAGCACGTTTTACCAGACGCATAGTCTGGCAGAATATTATTTTTGCATTAGGTATAAAGGGCTTGTTTCTCATCTTGGGGGCTATTGGCGTGTCCAGCATGTGGGAAGCGATTTTTGCCGACGTCGGAGTCTCAATCCTTGCTATCTTTAATGCTATGAGAGTGATGAGAGGAGCTTACTGATTTCGGACGTCGGTTCGACCCGCTGCCTATAGAGGTGGGGGACTTACTGATTTGTTAAAAATCTCATAACTGACGACACTAAATTAAGCGCATAATAATAGCTCTCTGAAAGCCATTGTCCTATTTGCAGATACTTGTCGGTCTTCTTGTCTGTGCGCTTTTAAAGTTGTCTGTATAACTTCCGCAAAGTTGTATGGGCGATTCTCACAAATATTAGCATGTGATTTCTGTGATTTTGACATTATATAAAGTTTCGATTATCTATTGCAATAAGTAAAAAAGTGTTATATATTACTCCTAGCTACTACATTTTGTAACATCTGATCATGTTTTATCTTTTGTTGCGGCAATAGATTTCCTTACTCATTAGAATGTTTTCAAAATGTTACAATTAGTCTCCAAGTTGTAAGAACAACTTAAAAATATAATTTACGGAGGAGCATTGTTATGAAGAAAGCTTTAACCCTGCTATTGGCTATGGCGCTCGTTGTTATGCCGTTAGCCTCGTGCACCCCTGCAGCGTCCGACACACAAGGCAATGAACCCGGTTTTGTAGGAATTGCAATGCCGACCCAGTCTTCCCCGCGCTGGATTTCTGACGGAAACAGCCTTCAAGACCAACTGCGTGCACTGGGCTTTAGAACCACTCTGCAATTCGGCGAAGACGTTGTGGCAAACCACATTTCCCAAATTGAAGGTATGATAGTCGAGGGCGTTGACATTCTTGTTATTGCATCCATCGACGGCGCTGCCCTGGGCACGGTTCTCGCCGATGCGGCAGCAGAGGGCATAACTATCATTGCCTATGATCGCCTTATTATGGACACTCCGCACGTAGACTACTATACGACTTTTGACAACTTCGCCGTTGGCGTTATGCAGGCAAACTCCTTGCTAAGGGGGCTGGGCATATATCCGACTCCACCCGCAGGAGCAGGTCCTTTCAACCTCGAACTCTTCGGCGGGTCTCCGGACGACAACAATGCGTTTTTCTTCTATGACGGCGCAATGAGTGTATTGCAGCCTCTGATTGATAACGGAACATTTGTAGTCAGAAGCGGTGAGACGGGTATGGCAACTGTCGGTACTTTGGGCTGGCGTGCCGAAGGAGCACAGGCGCGCATGGAAAACCTGCTTATAACTCACTATGCAGATCCCGGCGTCCGCGTTGACGCTGTGCTGTCCCCTTATGACGGACTCAGTCTTGGTATTATTGCAGCGCTTCGAGGCGCCGGATACGGCACTGCAGCCCAACCGTGGCCTATCATTTCCGGTCAGGATGCAACAGTTGCCGGCATACAGGCGATTATAAACGGTGAGTTGTACGCAACTGTCTTTAAGGATACCAGAGACCTTGCCGCGGCGGCTGTGCAAATGATTAATGCCATCTTGGACGGAGAGCCTGTTCCTGTAAACAATACAACTACATATGACAATAACGTGCGTATCGTCCCTTCAATGCTTCTGGACATTGTCCATGTTGATGGAACCAATTGGCGCGAAACGATTATCGACACCGGGTACCACAGCATCGACCAATTCGTTAACGTTCCATAGACAGGAGCAATAACGTCACGTCAGTGACTACGCCTACATGTGGCGAGGGGTCCCCGCCCCTCGCCGCGCCTGGTTGTAAAGGATGGTGGTTTTCTTGGATGCTTTGCTTGAAATGAAATCAATCACAAAAGATTTCGACAGCGTACTGGCTCTCGACAGTGTAAGCATGACCGCAGTTGAGGGAGAAATACACGCTATAGTCGGGGAAAACGGCGCAGGCAAATCCACGCTTATGAAAATCTTAAGCGGGGTTTATGCTTTTGGCAGCTACAAGGGTGATATAATCTACAAAGGGGAAAAGTGCCGCTTTAGGGACATAAAAGACAGCGAAAAGCGTGGTATCGTCATCATTCACCAGGAGTTGGCCCTTGTTCCCTATCTTTCCATTTCCGAAAACATTTTCATGGGTAACGAGCAAGCCAATCGAGGCATTGTTAACTGGAATCTTACCCACCAAAAGTCAGCGGAACTTCTAAAAAAAGTCGGGCTTAAAGAAGACCCGCATACGCTGGTACAAGATATTGGCGTAGGCAAACAACAACTCGTTGAGATTGCAAAGGCATTATCAAAAAGGGTGGAAGTGCTTGTACTGGATGAACCCACCGCGGCACTGAACGACATTGAAAGCGAAAATCTATTGAACTTGCTGTTGGGGCTGAAAAAAGAAGGTATAACTTCCATATTGATCTCACACAAGCTCAATGAAGTTTTGAAAGTTTCGGACCGGATTACTATATTGCGCGACGGAAAAATCGTAGAGACCTTTCCTAACGAAAATGTGGATGAAAACCGCATAATAAAGGGCATGGTTGGCAGAGACATCCTGGATCGTTTCCCTGCTCGCGATACGGAACCCGGCGATGTAATGTTCGAGGTCAGCAACTGGACAGTCTACCATCCCGAAATAGCTGATAAAAAAGTCATAGACAGCATTAGTCTCTATGCAAAAAGCGGCGAGGTGGTAGGCATAGCGGGGTTGATGGGCGCCGGTCGTACAGAGTTTGCCATGAGCCTGTTTGGCAAGGCATACGGAACAAGAATTTCCGGCAAAATTCTCAAAGAAGGCAAACAAATTATCCTCAACAATCCATCCCAGGCAATAAGCAATGGCGTTGCTTATTTGACTGAGGACAGAAAGCACTACGGGCTTATACTGGATGAAACTATCTGCCGAAACATATCCCTTTCTAACTTAAAGGCACTGTGTCCGCGGCTTGCTGTGGACGAGCAGAAGGAAATGCGAGTAGCGGAAGACTACCGAAGTATGGTAGACATTCGTGCAAGGGATGTTATGCAGCATGTTAAAAACTTATCCGGCGGCAACCAGCAAAAGGTTGTTCTGAGCAAATGGTTGTTTGCAAACCCTGATGTGCTGATTCTTGACGAGCCGACAAGAGGTATAGATGTAGGAGCAAAATACGAGATTTACGGTATTATCAACGAGCTTGCAAGACAAGGGCGATGCGTTATTGTCATATCTTCAGAACTTCCTGAAGTTATTGGGCTCAGCGATAGGATATACATTCTCAACGAGGGTAGAATTGTCGGCGAGCTTTCAAAGGAAAAAGCGACTCAGGAAGCCATCATGGAATGCATTATGGCACACTAGCGCGGTCTGCGACTGCGGTTATGGAGGTTGCAATGGATTACATAAAAGATAATTTGAGGCATTATGGCTTGGTTGTCGCACTGGCTCTCATAGCCCTTTTGTTTCACTTTCTTACAGGCGGCGTCATTTTCCAGCCAAGGAATATAAGTAACTTGATACTCCAAAACAGCTACATCCTCATACTGGCTATCGGAATGATTCTTGTTATCATTTCGTTTGGTCGCGTAGACCTTTCTGTCGGCAGTATTGCCGCACTGGCAGGGGCTTTAAGCGGGATATTTATCAGGAGCCTGGAACTTGGTGTTTTGTTGAGCATTTTGTTGGTTTTGCTTGTTGGCGCAGCCTGCGGAGCGTGGCACGGATTTTGGATTGCATACAGGAAAATACCATTTTTTGTTGTGACACTTGCAGGCATGATGCTGTTCCGCGGCGTCACTATGTTCCTGATGGAAGGCACGTATATCAGTCATTTTCCCGACAGCTTCCAGATGCTGGCGACTGGCTTTGTGCCTGACATTTTCGGAGGATTTCACTTGCAGGGCGTGTACGGATATGATGCACAGGGCGTCTATACAGCGGGCGCAGGTACCGTCATCAATCTTACTGCTGTTGCTATATGCGCGGCAATCGCCCTTCTTTTCGCTTTTTTAGAGCTAAGGAAGTACGCAATATCTAAAAAAAATGGAGTAAATGTAATCCCATTACCTATTACTTTTGCAAAAATTGCAGTTGTTATTGTTATACTCGGACTGTGCGCCTACTGGTTTGGCTGGTCAAACGGTGTGCCGAATGTTTTGGTTTTGCTTGGCGTGCTGGCTGTCGTATATAGCTTTGCATCAACCAGAACAGTGATGGGCAGACATCTCTATGCTGCAGGGGGAAACCCAAACACGGCTGAGCTCAGCGGCATTAACGTCAAGCGAGTCGTTTTTTGGGTGTATGTCAATATGGGCGTCATGGCAGCCCTTGCCGGAATGGTATTCACCGCCAGACTCAATGTTGCCATGCCAAGAGCTGGAGATGGATTTGAGTTACAAGCGATTGCCGCCGCATTCATCGGCGGCGCCTCGCCAAGCGGAGGCGTCGGCAAGGTAAGCGGGGCGCTGGTCGGCGCTATGGTCGTGGGCGTCATCAATCAAGGCATGAGTATTCTGGGGCAAGGGGCAGACAGGCAGCAGATAGTAACCGGGCTGGTCCTATTTGTAGCAGTAATACTCGATGTTGTCTCAAAACGCAGGTCGGATAATAGCGCTGTGAAATCCGCCAAACCAAAAAAAGCCTAGTCTTCGTGTTCCGCTATCTTGGACACCACGCCAATAACTAAGGGGGGTACTATATGAACATAATTAGAGCGAATATCAGACAGTTCGGCATGATTATCGTACTGATTGTCGTATCTATTTTGTTCCAGATATTAACGCCTGGAACCTTCTTTAACCCGAGAAACATCGCTAACCTGGTGCTGCAAAACAGCTATATCTTTATTCTGGCAATCGGGATGATGTTTGTCATTCTGACCGGTAGAATCGATTTGTCTGTTGGCACGCTTCTTGCCTTTACAAGCGCATTGAGCGGGCTCTTAATGATTCAGTGGGGACTTTCGATGTGGGTTGCAATTCCCGCGATTTTGCTTTTGGGTGCATTATTGGGTGCATGGAACGGCTATTGGATTGCTTATCAAAATATTCCATTCTTTGTAGTCACCCTTGCCGCTATGTTGATATACCGCGGTTTGACTATGCTCACACTTGAAGGTGGCACTCTTTCGGGATTCCCTCCCGTGTTCAACAACTTCGCCGCAGGCTTTATTCCGGACATATTTGGCGGCGCGGGCAATCTGAATATAACTGCCATTATCATATGTGCGTTGGTTTCTGTTGTTTTGATTATTATAGAACTTCGCAGACGTGTCGTTACAAGAAAATACGGAGCGGCAGTTTCGCCCATACCCTTCTTGATAGTTAAGCTTGCGCTTCTGGTCGGCGCCGTAAATCTTTTTGGCTTTTTGTTTGCGCAACACAGAGGCGTGCCGATTATATTGGTGCTTTTGGGCTTTTTAATTATTGTTTATAGTTTCGTCGCCAACAATACGGTTTTAGGCAGGCAAATCTACGCAACCGGGGGTAATGCAAAAGCAGCGGAACTCACCGGAATAAAGACTAAGCGCGTTGTATTTTGGGTATATGTAAACATGGGCATGCTTGCCGCTCTTGCCGGTATGGTGTTTGCCGCTCGTCTTAATGCCGCATCACCGAGAGCGGAAGCCGGTTTCGAGTTGCAGGCAATCGCCGCATGCTTCATTGGCGGCGCCGCACCCACCGGTGGCATAGGGAAGATAACCGGTGCTATAATCGGCGCTTTGCTTATGGGAGTTTTAAGTAACGGATTGGGGCTTTTGGGCATGGGCGCTGACATACAACTTGGTATTACCGGTCTGGTAGTCCTTGCCGCTGTTACATTTGATGTTTTTACAAGAACCAAAGTTGCAAAGTCAGCCAAGGCAAGCGTATAGTTCTGGAAAATATCTGCATACTGGCGGCGGAGCAAAAATCGTAGCAACAGCGGTTTTGCTTCGCCGCTGTAAAGTTTAATTATGGTGCAGGGAGTGTGGTTATGCAGCTTGAAGAAATAAAACGAACATTTGCCGAGCTTTATGGCGAAGGCGAGGTCTTGTCATTTCACTCGCCCGGCAGGGTCAACCTGATTGGCGAGCACACGGATTATAACGGCGGCTACGTTCTTCCGTGTGCGCTCAGCCTGGGTACATACGGTATCGCAAGAAAGCGGCAGGATAGCTTGCTGCGTCTGGCGTCAACAAATTTCGGCATAAGACCGGTTGAGTTTGACTTAAAACACCCTGTCTACAGCAGCGAGCATAAATGGGCAAACTACTTTTTGGGCGTGGCTTATGAGTTTAACAAGCTCGGCTGCAACTTTAGCGGCGTTGATTTGCTCGTTTCCGGCAATTTATCCTCCAATGCGGGATTGTCCTCTTCCGCTAGTATTGAGCTTTTGATGAGCGTTGTGCTTGACTGTCTGTATGAGTGCAAAATTCCCATGACCGAGCTGGTAATGCTTTCTCAAAGGGCAGAAAACGATTTTGTCGGCTTAAAATGCGGCATAATGGATCAGTTCGCCGTTGGAATGGGCAAAAAAGGCATGGCAATGCTGCTGGATTGTGCGACTTTGAATTGTGAGTATATCCCGGTAAAGCTCGCAGGGCATAGCCTTGTCATAGCAAATACAAACAGTCCGCGCAGCCTTGCCGACTCGAAGTATAACGAAAGGCGTGTTCAATGCGAAGCAGCGGTTGATATGCTGCGCGCAAGACTGAACATAGAACTGCTTGGCGAGATTAGTACCGAAATGTTTGAAGAACACAAATATCTAATTACGGACGAAACCATCCTAAAGCGCGCACAGCATGTCGTGTATGAGATTGAGCGTACAAAGCAGGCTGCACAATGCCTTATCGATGATGATTTGGTCGCGTTCGGCAAGCTTATGAACGAGTCCCACAACTCGCTTTCCGCTTTGTATGAGGTCGCCGGGTTCGCACTTGACGCAATGGTCTACGCAGCCCGAAAGCAAGACGGCGTCCTTGGTTCACGCATGACAGGCGGAGGTTTTGGCGGCTGCACGGTAAGTCTGGTACGGGAAGACTGTGTACCTGCGTTTATTAAAAATGTTGCGTTTGATTATGAAGAAAAAACTTCGCTTGTCCCTGAGTTTTACATAGCCGATATAGGAGACGGTACGAGGAGGATTGACTGATTATGACTGTTTTATTGTGTTTTGGCGCTGCATACGAATACCACAGCTCAGAGTCCCGCCCGGTTCCCCTTTCGCTAAGAGCGTCACTTGGTAAGACCGAACACGTTAGCAGCTACAGTATCCGTTACTGCGCTCCCCGTATATGCATGAGGGTTGAGATTTATGATTAACATTGGTTATGAAATCGAGCGTTTGATAACTTTCGGGTGCGATAATTGTCTCTTGGGTGAGCACGATGTAATACCCGCGCGCAATGCATTGTTAGACTTGCTCGGACTGAGCGAGCCCTACGATGGCAGCGTAGAGTACTTTGGCGAAACCGCAACCGAAATACTTGAGAACATCTTGGACTTCGCTGCGCAATCAGGATTGCTCAAAGCAAACACAACCCTCTTTAGAGATGCCTTTGCGGCAAGAATCATGGGGCTTCTTATCCCGCGCCAGTCGGAAGTTATAAGGCGATTTAACAATGATTACCATGTCTCTCCCAGCTTGGCAACGGACGCCTTTTACAGTTTTTCCCGCGCATGCAATTACATTCAGGTTGACCGCATCAGCAAGGACATTTACTGGACCGGCGATTCGGAATTTGGAGAGCTTGAGATTACAATCAACCTATCAAAACCCGAAAAAGACCCGCGGGACATTGCTGCTGCCAGGAACGCCGAGCCTACCAATTACCCTAAGTGCCTGCTTTGCGTTGAGAATGTTGGTTTTGCCGGGACACTTACCCACCCTGCCCGACAGAACCACAGAGTCATACCCATCACATTATGCGATGAGCGGTGGTATTTTCAATATTCGCCCTATGTCTATTTCAACGAGCACTGCATTATATTGGACGAGATTCACAGACCAATGGAACTCGGACGGGCAACCTTCTGCCGGCTATTTGATTTTGTCGAAAAATTCCCGCATTATTTCCTCGGCTCCAACTCTGATTTGCCAATTTCCGGAGGCTCAATATTGACCCATGAACATTATCAAGGCGGTCGGCATGTTTTTCCAATGCAAAAAGCAGCACCGTACAGCCGCTTTGCCCATAAGCAGTTTGAGAATGTACGCGTATATCTGGTAAAATGGCCTATGTCGGTCATACGTCTTGTCGGGAGTAATAAGTATGACTTAATCGAGCTGGCAACGCATATTATGAATGGTTGGCGCGAGTACTCCGACCCAGCCGCCTTGATTTTGGCAAGCACGGACGGCGTTGCGCACAATTCTGTGACGCCAATTGCCAGGAAAAACAGTGAGGGGCTGCTTGAAGTCGACATTGTGCTGCGCAACAACCGTACAACGCCAGAGCGCCCGTTCGGTCTGTTCCATCCCGGCGAGAACCTGCACCACATCAAGAAAGAGAACATAGGGCTTATTGAAGTTATGGGGCTGACTATTTTGCCCGGCAGGCTCAAAAAAGAGCTCAATGCTATAGGCGCAATTTTACAAGGCGACATGCCGTTTGACAAAACTTCTTTCGGCGACGCTTTGCACGAGTTGCACAAACATTTGGAGTGGCTTGGATATTTGACAGGGCGTTACGGCACTTCGAACACTCCGGAACAGGCGGACTCTATAATCAAGTCCGAAATCGTGGGCAAATACCGTGACGTCTTGAGTGATGCAGGGGTATTTAAGCATAACGAACAGGGCATACTCCGGTTTTACAAATTTATGGAAGCCGTTGGGTTTAAGGAATGGGGAAATATATGACGGTAAAAGTGCCTAAATATCAAGAGGTCGCAGAATGGCTGAAAGAAAGCATTGCCGCCGGCGTCTTTATGCCCGGCGGAAAACTCATTAGCGAGCCTGGTCTTTGTAAGAAATTTGGCATAAGCCGGCACACTGCCCGCGCTGCCATCGCTATCTTGGAGCAAGATGGTATTGTATCCAGAAAGCAGGGTAGCGGGACATATGTTAATCACTTCACATCAGGCGCCAGACGAAAAAAAATCGGCATTCTTCTGACCTATGCCGATGATTATATATTTCCAACAATTATTTCCGGCATTGAGGAAGTCCTGTCCGAGCAAGGTCACGGCATGTCATTAAGCCTTACGCACAATAAGGTGCAAAATGAGCGCAACCAGCTTCTGTCCTTTCTTTCCGATGATATAGACGGTCTTATCGTGGAAGCTGTAAAGTCCGCTCTTCCCAGCCCTAATCTGGATATCTACGACGAATTTGCAGCCCGTATGATTCCCTGCGTCTTTATCAACACCTATCACAGCAGTCTTGATTGCAATTACATCATCAATAACGACGTCACAGGCGGACGTTTAGCCGCGAGGCATCTAATCGAAAACGGACACGATAGAATCGGCGGAATTTTCAAGCACGATGATATTCAGGGAAGTTTCCGTTACAAGGGTTTTGTAAAAGAGTTGTATGACCACAAGCTGACCCTGTGCGACAACAGCATCGTATGGTATTGCACCGAAACTTTGGACAAACTTTTTTGCAGTGACCAAGTAGGATTCATACTGGAGCGTCTTAATGGCGTCAGCGGTGTTGTTTGTTATAACGATCAGGTGTCGGTGAGGCTGATTCAGGCGTGTATAAAGGCGGGGATGAATGTCCCGCAGGATTTATCGGTGGTAAGCTTTGACAATTCTAATCTGAGCAGTATCACATCTGTCCCTCTGTCAAGTATCACTCATCCCGGCGCAGAGATGGGTCGCCACGCCGCCAGACTCATTCTCAAAAACAGTAACTCCCTCCAGAGTGTTCATCACATATTTGAACCTCAGTTAGTAGTGCGCTGTTCCACGCGAAATATTTCAAGCCCGCTTTAAGTAACCGCTGATTAGATTGCTAAGAATAGGGTTTTTAAAAGTTTTTTTTGGAACACTGAAAAATATTTTTACAAATCTTTGTTCGGCGTGGTATAATCTCTGCGAACTCTGCGAAATTGAATTATATTTGGGAAGAAAGGGAATATGTTATGGAAGACTTCTTACAAGATGACGAGACTATCGAACTCCAGGATAACTGTGACTATTGTACCTCTGACGGAGCAATGGCATTGGTAAACAGTGGAGTTGCATTATTGACCAACAAGCGGCTAATCGTTGCAAAGCGCTCAATGAAGACCACCATGCTTACAACGCTTGTTGTAGTGGTACCAGTGGCACTTGTCCTTGGATTCACATCACCTCTTCGTTTGGGATATATTGAAGCGGCTCTTATAGGAGCATTAGTCGGAGGGGTTTTTGGACTCATTGTTGCTGTGCTAACAAAAGGGAAAGGGAAAATTTCCGAAGATGCTGACATCGATTTTGATCGTGAAAACATATCAAGCGTAACAGATGGAAGCCGTGGAATCCGCAAAATGCTGGTAATCAGAACTGGAAACGGAGAGATTTGTAAGATAAGCACAAAAGACAAGGACAAATGGAGAGCTGCCTTATTGAGGCAGGCATAATGAAGTAGGCGCAAAGAGCCATCTGGCTTGTCGCCTTTTTTATGGAAACTCGACATTTGCAATTGCATAACTATGAAATGGAGCAACCGAAAGGTTGCTCCCATAGTAGACAGATATGGCAATTTACTGTATCAAAAGGTGCTTGTTTCAAGGCTTGTATTGTCTGTGCGCGGCGGTTAGCGAGATGTTAATGGTTTATATCAGTGTTTAGTGATGTGTGCAGTAAATGAATTTCAACTAATATAATTTATAGTGAACTTAAAGTATTATATCCATCTCATTTTGATATAGTGTTGATTAATTGCGGATCATCCCCATGCATGATTACATCAATTATGGGTTCTGTGTTAAATAATCCGTAGTCGTAGCCGAAATAAAGTATTTGTTCATATTGATTTCCGAAACCATCCTTGAATGTAATTGTAAATTCAATAGGAGAATTTATACTCTGATAAGACAAATGCTCTTTGAAGTTAATCATTTCGACATAGTCCCATACTACCTCATTGTGCTCAATTAAAATCATGTGTAAATTGAAACGCTCTTTTCCTTTTACGTCTGCAATCTTAGGATAATAGAGCTCAGTAGAAATAATTTTTTTCGTTTTCCCACCATTTTCAGATTTCTCAAACAAAATCGGAAATGACAATCTCGGATATGAGATATTACAAGGTTTCAAACCTAAATTAAATGCAGGTCCTAATCCAATGTTTTGAACAACTATACCAAATATTAAGTATCCTTGGTTTCCCTTTGTTAAGGCTGACTCTTCAGCTAGTATTCGGAAGTAAGGTCTCACCTTTGAATAATGATGTCTCTCAAGTTGCGCTAACTCCCTTCCGTGTCTCTCTTTATCAATTTGGCGCTGCTTTTCAATTTCTTCAAGTTGTCTTTCGTATCGAGCTTTTTCCATTTTAGCTTTTTTAGCATTACATACTGCACTAACTAATGAAATTATCAAAGAGAGTATCAGCGCAAAAGCAGAAATAATAGTAGCGGTATTTATCTCTGGGTTCCAAATCATTCAACTAAGTCCTCTCTTTTGTAAAATAAACTCAAAGGGTTTTGTGATTATATCATCGCTTAATCCTCAAAATGAAAGACTGCTTATTTCTGAATAATTTACGTCATGAATATCGAGCAGCTCCAATAACTGGTTAATTACTGACAAAGGAAAATTCTTTCGGCAGACTAGCAGACTATATAAAATACCCATTAAATCACCTTATGTCATAACCCTTTGATTTTTTATTCATTCCATTCTTTTATGACAGCTTCTACTTGTGCAATTAGTTCGTTCTTGTTTGGGATATAATACACATATCGTGATGCAAAAATGTTATTTGATAACCCGCCAAGTGCATATTCCGCATCTATGCTATCCTTGTCTGTGCAAAGAATAATGCCAATGGGCGGATTATCGCTTTCATCGTTGACTTCTGCACTGTAGTAGTTCAAATATGCATTTAATTGACCTACTGCTTCAGGCATTAGCTTTGCCGTTTTCAACTCTATCAAGATGTATGCTCGCAAAATTTTATTGTAGAACACCATATCAACATATCTATGAGTATTATTAAGCGTTACGCGCTGTTCTGTTCCTACAAAATGAAAGCCTCTGCCAAGCTCTAACAAAAACTTTTCTATATGGAGTACAAGAGTTTTCCGCAAATCATCTTCCCTCATAGGTTTATTTTCGGGGATACCTAAAAACTCGAAAACGTAGGGGTCTTTTTTATGTCAGTCGGTTTTGACATTTCTATACCTTCTTGTGCGAGCGATAAAACGGTTTCCTTATTGGTTTTGCCATCAGATAAAATTAACCGTTCGTATAGAGATGTGCTGATTTGTCGTTTTAGCTCTCTAACTGACCATCTGGAGTTTTGCGTTTCTTTTTTATAAAAACTACGCTTACTCTCATCTGATATGGAAAGAAGCTCACAATAATGTGACCAGCTTAATTGTCCAGACGGTGTCTGGACATCGGGAAAGTTCAGGTAAAAGCTCCTCATATTGAATAAGTTTGAACGCGAAAATCCCTTGCCAGTTTCTGCTGATAATTCCTTAGAAAGCTCAAGAATAAAACTACGTGCGGATGTGTCGTTTACTCCATTAGGTTTTTCATTGTCGGCAATTAGTTTTCCAATTTGCCAATATGAATGTAGCAGTTCATGATTGACTGAAAGCGACACGTTTTGTCTCGCCTGTTCGATGATGCTTTTCACTTGGTTGATTATAGCCTTATTAGTATTGGCAATCTCCATAATAATCTCCGATTCACAAGCATTATAAATTGCATTGTATCACGATCCTAAGTAGAATAATACATCAAGTGAATCCTTTTATAAAGAAAAGTGGCAATAGTTATTTCTGTGCCGTGTTATTTTTCGCCGTAAACCTTGAAAAATTCACGACGTTTTTTTGCGCCATTTTTCAGAGAGGAACGGACAACATGAGCATAAAAAGTCAGTTGCAAGCTGCACCTGAACCCGGCAAAGAAATCACCGGGCATGACATAATGGATATAGCCCAGTTTTCGGAAGATTGATAAGCGGATATCCTTCATTTTAGCACTAAACTTGCTACATATAGTTCTTTAGTGTAGTAAATTTAGTGCGTCTTCATTGTTATATCACAATTACACTTGTAATGGGTGATGTTGTGTGATACAATAGCGAAAAAGCGAAATGAAGGTGGAATCTATGCGTGAAAATGAAGCTGTCGAGTTCAAAAGGGAATATACATCGGTCATAAAGAAAGAGGTTGTCGCCTTTGCTAATACCAGTGGAGGCAATATTTATGTCGGCCTTGATGATGAAGGGAATACATATCCGCTGGCGGATGTAACAGGGACAATGACGCAAATCACCAATAGTGTGCGTGACGGTATCCTGCCGGATGTTACGATGTTTGTAAGCTATGAAACGGACGATAGCAGTATTACAATTGTCATTACAGAGGGCACAAACAAGCCGTATTATCTGACGGAAAAAGGGTTGAAACCATCCGGTGTATTTGTGCGTCAAGGCGAATCTGCCGCCCCTGCCAGCTTTGAACAAATCAGAGAGATGATAAAGCTGACGGATGGCGATAGGTTTGAAACATCCCGCTCCTTAGTGCAAGATCTAACCTTTCAAGAAACCATTGATGAGTTTAAGCGGTGCGGTGTAGAACTTTGCGAAAATCACATGCGGACACTTGGCATAATCGGCGGCGACGGACTGTACACTAACTTGGGGCTTTTGCTATCCGACCAATGTCCGTACACAATTAAGTTTGCCGTGTTTAACGGCACAAAAAAAGGCGAGTTTAAGACCCGCAAGGAACTAACAGGCTCGGTTCTCAAACAGATGCGTTCCGCTTTCGATTTCCTCAGTCTGTCGAACAACCTTGCCGCCTCTGTTTCAGGTCTTGACCGTGTAGAGCAATACGATTATCCCGTAATTGTCGTTCGCGAGGCAATATTAAACGCTATCGTTCACCGCGACTACGGGTTTTCTGGCAGCATCATCGTAAACCTCTACGACGACCGCGCAGAGTTTGTGTCTCTTGGCGGTCTGGTGCCGGGGTTGAGGACTGAGGACTTATTTGTAGGCATATCCCAGCCTCGCAATGAAAAGTTAGCGAATGTCTTTTATCGCCTAAAGCACATAGAAGCTTACGGCACCGGGCTTAAACTCATCATGCAGTGCTATGATGAGCTTGATGTAAAGCCGGAGATAGTCGCCACCCACGGCGCGTTTTCATTGACTTTGCCAAATATGAACTATGCAAGACCGCTTATTAAAGCAAAGGCGCTCAAACGCCAGCACCAGGTTGTACTGGATTACCTGCAAAATAATCCATCTATCACAAACGAGATTATTCGGGAGCTGTTATCCGTAAAACAAACACGGGCTTACGCTGTTATCCGTGAAATGGTGGATGGCGGTTTGATTGTTAAGCGCAGCAGCGATAAGGACAATAATGAATATGTGCTGCAAAACTGATTTTTGCCGTTGATCCAATAAGTCTGACTATTCCTGACTACATCGCCGATGGTTTAGAGTGGCTACAAAACTTATTGCGTCCGGAGGTGTAGCGGAATTTAGGGGACAAATAGGCAGGCTGCGAATAAAGTCAGGGATAATGAGAAGGTTCTACAGAAAGAAAATGTCAAGCACAAAACAAAGTTTTTTGTCTTGTGCTTGACATTAGATGGTGCCGGTGAAGGGACTTGAACCCCCACATACTTTCATATAACGGATTTTGAGTCCGTCGCGTCTGCCATTCCGCCACACCGGCATGTATTCACTTTTTGCGCAAAAGGATTATATCTTATATAAATCTGTTTTTCAATGCTTTTTTTGTTCGCTTTTATTTTTGTCGTGTTTTCAAGTTACAGTTTACTGGTATCCAAAACACAGGTTGGTTACAGTCAATGCACGTCATTTGCGGCATATACTTGAAAAAACTGCTAACTTGTGTGCTTGAGACTGTAACCATTGCGAGTTTTCGGATACCAGCAGACTGTAACTTTCAATTACTAAACGCATAGGTGTAATTGTCACCCCATGCTTGCCGCATATTCAAACTGGCTATTATACAGCTTCGCGTAAAAGCCGCCTTGTCTAATCAGTTCTTCATGACTGCCGCTTTCGACAATATCTCCATCACTCATAACAAGTATAATGTCAGCATTTCTTATTGTTGAGAGCCTGTGTGCTATTACAAAAGAAGTTCTGCCTTGAGTCAGCTTTTCCATTGCCTTTTGGACTAATATCTCGGTACGGGTGTCAACTGAGCTTGTCGCCTCGTCAAGGATTAACATCGGGGCATTTTCAATCATTGCGCGGGCAATGGTTAGCAACTGCTTCTGCCCTGACGACAATATCACATTTTCGCCTAAAACCGTATCATATCCATTTGGCAATGTGCGGATAAAATAATGCATTCCCACTGCTTTGCACGCATTAATGACATCTTCATCCGGAACATCTTGTTTGCAATATATGATATTTTCTTTTATGGTTCCTTCAAAGAGCCACGTGTCTTGCAGCACCATGCAAAAAAGCGAGTGAACATTATTGCGCGTTAGCTTCGATATAGGCACTTTGTCTATCATGATATCGCCGCGTGTCTCATAAAAGCGCATCAACAAGTTTACAATTGTAGTCTTTCCCGCGCCTGTCGGTCCGACAATCGCTACTTTTTGCCCCATTTTTACGCTTGCGGAAAAGTTTTTTATAATCAGTTTTTCTTCATCATATCCAAACTCAATATTGCAAAAATCGACGTCTCCCCTCACCTCGCTCAGTACCTGAGTAATGCCACTCTCATCGCTCATTTCTTCCGCCCCAAGAAACTCGAAAACTCGTTCAGACGACGCCGCCGCCGATTGCACCGCGGTCATTGACTGCGCAATTCCGCTCAGCGGCTGCGTAAAGTTTCGTATATGCAGCATGAACGCCACTATAACCCCAAAAGAAATATGTCCGTTTATTGCAAGCACAGCTCCAACTATACAGACCGCCACGTATCCGAAGTTTCCTATAAAAAACATCATTGGCATCATGAGCCCCGATAAAAACTGCGACTTCCAATTGCTTATGAAAAGCTTATCATTTATTTTGTCAAACTCCACCGTCGCCTGGTGTTCTGCATTATATGCCCGGACAACATTGTGCCCTGCATAAATCTCCTCAATATGCCCATTAAGGGCGCCAAGATTCCTTTGGTTGTTCAGAAAGTATTTTTGAGATTTTTTCATTATGACATTCATGATAAGAAAACCAACAATAGTTGCAAACACTGCCGTTACAGCCATCAAAAGGTTTGTGATAAGCATGAGTATCAGCGACCCGATTAACAATGTAATCGATGTGGCAAGCATTCCAATGCTTTGATTCATTGCTGTTGCGATCATGTCAACATCGTTTGTTACTCTGCTCAAAATATCACCGAACTTGGTTTTGTCAAAATACTTAAGAGGCAGTCTGTTTATTTTTTTTGATACGTCAGTCCTTAACCCTTGTGCAAAGCGCTGCGTCACCGTTGTGATCACTAACCCTTGAATGAATGTCAGCACAGCTCCTGCTGCAAATATTGATATTAGAATAATACACAGGCGAACTATTCTATCTATGTCAATGGTTGTTGCTATCCCGGCAGTTACGGCGTCGGTGACGAGTCTGAGCATGTCGGGTCCTGCAAGCGTGGCTGCGGTGCCTAAGAGCGCAAGCACTATTGCTGCTATGAGCGACGCCTTGTAGCTGCTTACATGTTTTATTAGCTTTTTCATTGATTTGCTGAAATCTTTTGGTTTTTCACCGCCCCCTATTTGCGGTCCTCTGCCCGGTCCGAATCCGCTTGGCGGCGGTTGTTTGCTCTGTCCGATTTCATAGTTATTTCTGGAGCTCATGCTTTGTCTCCTTCTTATTATTTGCCGGCGGACGATGCTGTTTCATCTACTGCGCGGGCTTTACCGGAAGCGAGGTTTGAGTGTGATTACCTTCCCAACTCATCCGGGGACAGTTGGGATTGTGCTATTTCTTGATAAACAGTGCAGGTGCGCATTAGACTAGCATGTGTTCCTATGCCCACCAGCCTACCTTCATCCAGCACCAAGATTTTGTCAGCGTCTCTTATTGTTCCAATCCGTTGCGCCACGATAAGGCAGGTTGTTCCTGCCGTTTCGTTTCGCAGGGCTTTGCGAAGATCACTGTCTGTTTTGTAGTCAAGTGCAGAAAACGAATCATCAAAAATGTATATTTCAGGCGCTCTTGCAACCGCTCTTGCTATTGACAAACGTTGCTTCTCGCCTCCTGACACATTTGTTCCGCCTTGAGATATAGCGGCGTTGTACCCGCCATCCATCTCCTCGACAAATGTTGCTTGCGCCACAGCTACAGCCTTTTTTATCTCAGCTTCCGTGGGCTTGGGTCTGCCGCTATCTCCAAACGCTACATTTGATACAACAGTGCCTGAGAACAGCGTTGCTCGTTGAGGTACGTATCCGAGCTTATTACGCAGGGCTTTTTGCGTATAATCTCTGACATCAATCCCATTTACCAAAACTTGCCCCTTAGTCGCATCAAAGAATCTCGGAACCAGATTGATAATTGTCGATTTTCCGCTGCCTGTTGAACCAATCAGCGCAACGACCTCTCCGCGTTTTGCAGAAAAACTGATATCATAGAGGACATAGTCTTCCGCATCGGGATATTTAAAGCTGACATTTTTAAACTCCACCTCGCCGGTAATCTTAGTTTGCGGCTCGCTTATCTCCCCATCGACGATCTTTGGCTTCGTATCAAGAACCTCGTTTACCCGTTTGACCGAAACCATCACTCGCGGCAACATTATAAACACCATCGTTAGCATCATAAACGACATAATGACATGCATAGCGTATTGTGAAAAAACCACCATGTTCGCAAAAATATCGAGCCTATCCGCAAGCTCGGAAGCCTGGATTAAATATGCTCCAATCCAGAATATCCCCAGAGGCAATCCTGTCATTATTAGTCGCATAACCGGGTTTAATACTTGCATCGCGCGATGCACAGACAAGCTGTTTGCAGTAAACTCATCGTTTGCATCATCGAATTTTCTTTCTTGGTACTGCTCGGCATTATACGCTCTGACAACACGAATACCTGTCAGATTTTCTCTTGTTACTCTATTTAGATTGTCCGTCAGCGTCTGGATTTTACGAAATCTGGGCAGAGCATAACTCATAAGAATAGAAATCATAATAACCACCACAGCGACTAGTCCGCCGGTCAGCGCCGTCCATTCCCAGTTTCCGTATAACATTCTGCCAAGTGCCCACACTGCCATTATCGGCGCCCTGACGACCACCTGCAACCCCATTGCTATCAGCATTTGTATCTGTGTAATGTCATTGGTTGTACGAGTAATCAAGCTTGCTGTCGAAAACGAGTTTATTTCCTCCATCGAATAACTCTCTACTGTCCTGAAAACAGCATTGCGCAATCCATGAGAGAAACTTGCGCCTACCCTTGCTGCCAGAAATCCAATAATAATTGATGCTGCCGCGCTGCCCAACGCGCACAAGAGCATGAGCAGACCAACGCTCAATACATCATAAACTATTCCGCCCGGCGTTGAAACAACATGCGTAACCTCAGCCATGTATTCCGGTATGCGCAAATCAAGCCATACCTGAACTACAACAAACACTATGCTTGTGCATATCATCAACCATTCTATGGGCTTTAGTCGCTTGAATACTTTTAGCATGTTCCCGCTTCCTTTGTTTAGATAGTGTGGAATAGGAGCTGAATCAGCAGCATGTAAATAATTGTGCCCGCGGCTATGGATAGCAGCGTATTTTTCACCCAAATATGAAGCCCCGCAACCGCTAAAATCGCTATTGCTTCAGGTATCCCGTGCGGAGCTTGCCCAAAGGAAATATCCTTCAAACAGTAGACAACCAGTAAGCTGATTGCAGCCGCCGGCAGCATCTTCCCGAGATATAGCACATAACGCGGCGCTGACGCGGCATTCGGAAATAAAACGAATGGCAAGAAGCGTGTAATTATAGTGCCTAACGCAAGCAGTCCAATAATAATCAAAGCCTGTGCGGACGTGAGCATTATTCCTCCACCTCCTCAAAAAATCTGCCTTTAAATACAGTCAGACATGCGATAATCAGAACCATCGCGGGAATAATAAAATGCTCTGCGCCGAATATCAGCAGACTGACAATCGCCGCACCAAGTCCGATGAGCGCGGGAAAATGCTTTTTTTGTGTCTGCCACTGATTTATAAAAATCACCACAAAAAATGCAGTCATTACAAATTCTATGCCGCTGGTGTCGAAAGTGAGCAGCGGACCAATAAGCCCCCCTATAACACCACCGATTATCCAATAGCTTTGATTAAGTGCGGCAACAGAGAACATGAAAGCCCGCTTATCAATATCGGGAGGCGGTTCTACTGAAACCAAAATAGAAAAGGTTTCGTCACACATTGCAAAAATCACATATGTCTTTATTTTCCCTATATCGCTTAGTTTCTCCAGCATCGAGATTCCATAGAATAAATGCCGGGCATTTACCATAATTGCAATTAAAAATGCATATATCGGGTCAAAAACCGAAGCTAAGAGACTAATCCCAACAAATTGCAGCGCTCCCGCAAAAACCAGCGCGCTCGTAAGCAAAATCCAATACCACCCATATCCGGCAGAGCTCATCAGTATGCCATATGCCATTCCCAGAAATGCAAAGCCTGTCATAACCGGGATAGTATGCGGAAATGCCGCTGCGATGGCGGCAGGCATTTTTTTTATCACTTTTTGTTACTCCTTTGCGAAAATACTTGCGTAGAAAGTATGTTACTCCATTAACGCATTTTCGTCAATGAGTATGCGTAAGATATGACAAAATAAATGTTGACATCGCTCTATATCTGCTCTAGAATTAGTGTGAAATTGTACACTTGTCAAAACATAATATCCTCTGTACAATGACTCTGAACATCGTCAAATTACGGCATTTTTATTTCTGCAATCTGTGGCAATGTCTCTGGCACACTCTCGTATACATGTTGGTGATATTGCTTTCTAATACACCGCCGCAATTGCCAATGTTCGTTGTACGATCAACACAGTAGCGCTTCATTAGCCACAGATTCATATAGACAGGAGTTGAAATAATGGGCAACAACGATAACCGCAATTATTATAGTGGTCAAAATCCGTACGGCAATAGAAATTCCAATGGTTCTCCTCCCAGAAGGAAGGGTTTACTTTTCGTAAAAATAGCAATACCTGTAGCAGCCTTATTTGCTCTTGTAGTTGTCGGCGTCATGCTTTTGAACGGGCAAAGCAATGATACTGAAACTAATAATCAAGATGATCGTCTGCTCATTGAGACGGAAGATAGGACCGATTCATCTGAGGAAGCGCAAAAAGAGACCAGAAGTGATACCCCTGTTGTAATATATGAAGATGAGGATGTCGATGATGGCGACGTCGATGATGGCAGAGAGTACGACGATGCAGGCAGACTCAGCAGAGAGAGAGTTTTTAGCGAAAACGGCGAACATGTCGGCTGGACAGTGTTTGAATACGTTGGTGATTCTGAGCAGCTTGCATCGAGGGCACTCCTTGATATGGATGAGATGTTACATGTCAGATATGTCTATGCTGACAATGGGGCGATTTCACATTCTTTTCATGTACAATATGATAAAAGCGGTAACAGGACTGAAACTGTCCGGCTGAACGCTGCCGGTTTGCGTGTGAGTTCTGTGAGTCATATTTATGACGACAGAGGTGTAGAGGTAACCAGAACAGAAAACACTTATGACGAGGAAGGCGCTCTGGCGTCTATTATAAATACTGAGTTTTATAAAGATGGGGAGCCGGGGCTGACCAGAGTCAGGAGCTATCATGAAGTAATTGATGGCAGCGGTGTAATTAGAGAGATAAATGAGTTTAGCGTATCCGGCAATTTGATTGTCCGTACTGACTTTGGCGCGGATGGTTCCGGTCAGACGCAAAACCTTGATGAGCATGGAAATCCTGTCATGGTGACAGCGTTTGGAACTGACGGCACACAGATATCCAGAACAGAAAATGTGTATAATGATGCGGGAACACGCCTGATTTCTATCACCGAGTTTAATTCATCAAATGTAAGAACTCGAATCATAGACAGCTTCGTTTACGATAATGCCGGACAAGCAAACGGGCGCAGAGTAAGAGAGTATAGTGCGAGAGGCGATTTGATTGGGACAAGAGACGAGAGGTTAAATTCGCTCGGGGTTTGGGAAGTAGTTCCTACCACAAACCCCACCACAAATCCCACCACTGACCGTACCACAGCCCCCACCACAGGTATAGAAAGCGAGAGTTTTGAATATATCCCCCCTGCACCTGTACCAGCGCCGACCCCCGAAGAAGTGATTCCAGTCGGGTGTCAAGACCCAAGACATGGCGAGGGTGGACTGGCGCCTATGGCAGGAAGTCAAGTATTTGACGAAGCCAACCGGGTAATCCGCGAAACTCGCCTATATTTCTGTGGTTGCGCGTTTTATAGGTTTTATGAGCGCCACCCGGCAACCGGGCAGATTACGAGATGGTATGATCGATTGATCTGATTTGGCTTTTGTGCAGACGATGGAACAGCCGGATACTCATAAGTGTAGAAGCACAGCTCAATACATCATGATATCTCCAATTTCCATTGTTTCCTGCGTGTCAATAATACCAAAATGCTTGTTCCAAAACAAATGAACGACGTAATCTATCGGCACAAACAGTTCGCATAAAAGTTCCAACTGTAACTCAAGCTCGGTTGTTTTCTTTTTTCCTATGTAGATAAGCAACTCACGCTGATTTCGCGTGTCCAGGTATGTTATTGAGTGCGGATACAACTCCCTTAGCAGTTTTGCAAGCAGTTTCGACGAAGCTCCGGTGCGATGCAGACGCAGCAGTGCCGCTAAAACATGGCGGATTTGCTCCGGCGAAAAGCCCCCAATGGCTTTTGCATTGCTTGCGCCATATAAACCGGCAGAGATATCCTCATGTAAAAATTTTGAATAATATTCAGCACGGCAGAGTCCTTCACGCAGATCCAGACCGGATAAAAAGTGGATAAACAGATCAAACAAAGTATCTCTCAGGTCATCATTTCCTGACATATCCTCGCCTATCAGGCGTCCAAAAACAGAAGAGTAGCGGTACAGCGCGTTAACTTCAATCGGATTTTTCGTTATCCCGCCAACATTTATGTCCGGAAATGATATTTCCCTATAGGGATTTGCTGTCTTGGACGGGGCAAATCGAATCTCATCCTGAGCAATCCCGCGCAAAGCGCCTTGCTGAAGAATTTCCCATACGTAGTTCAAACAAGCACCCCCACACAATTAAACTCCGGAAAAGATATCTGCACTTGTGACGTCAGAAAGCTTATAATATCCCGCGTCAAAAAATGTTCTCTGTTTTTTGCTCTGTAACCAAGAACCAGGGTCTTGCGGTAACTGGGATCACGAAGCTCATCTTTTATAAACTCATTCATATCATATGTTTCGCCTGTAAACTTCTCGCCTGCAAAGTTTATGCTTTTTAGCTCAACTATTCTTTCATATTCGTCATATGACGCGACAAGTCCGCGCAGTTCCGCTTTCGTTTTTACTTGAACACCGTATGCGGCAGTCAGACGTGCGGAAAAGGAATCCCTGCGCGCATTTGAAATTACAGGGTATTGGTTTGCTTCTACGGCGCTGTCCTGTTTCATGCGGAATCTATACATATCCCACCTGAGTTCACGTTTTTGCGGCGACACAGCTATTATATTACTGCCTTCCCGGCGTATACTTTGGATGTATTTACTGTCGTAGTCAGACAAGTACCCATTCTCGACGCCTAGCTTTGCTGTGTTGAAACAGTATTCATGATTTGTATGCAGATGTACAGGCCGCGGGTAATCCGAGCCTTTTATATGATGCTTGTCTATGTTCCACAATGGTATGATATCTCTGTGTACCATTGCTTCGTATTGGTTAAACGAAATATCTAAGCTCCCGCAGTTTATCTTTACACGAGGCGGCAGAGGCGATAAAACGGAAACAAGACGTATGTCAAAGAATTTTTTCATATACGCACTGTTTACTGTCGTCCACGGCATGTCATTTTGCAGAAACAAGCCATACAGCTTCTCTACAAGTTTTATATAGCGCTTTGCCGGGCTTAGCCGGCATTTTATGGGATATCTCTGCCCTCCGGCGTCTACTACTCCGTCATATATACGGTCTATGAAATCGGGGTTGCGGCATTTTAGAGTGTCGGCTTCAAAAAAAACCGTGCCGATAATCGGTTGCTCACCACTTTCAAGCGCATCGGTCAAATCTTTAGCGATGAAGATAGGCTCGTCCTTTTCATCCTGTATCATTGGACTAAGGTATGGGTGAATAATGTCCACACGGTTTCGCGCCGCTATTGTGCTGTAGACTGAGTGCCGTGCATAAATAAGCGGCAGTTCATTACGCACCCGTTGTTCAAGCGCCGTGTATTTTCTTTCGCTCTCCTCATACAGTTCAAGAAATACAGCGCTCAATACATCCCTGAGAATTGCTTTGTCCTCAAGGCTTTGCAACTCATCTAATCTTTTACTGATAAGCTCTTGCATTAACGATATCTCCTTAACAGGCAAAATGTCAGTTACTCCACGAAAATTTGTCGTCACAAAGTGGAATGAACACAAATGTCGAGTCGCCTATTTCTACTTCATCGTGTTCACTGATCGTCTCAGGGTTATACACCGCTTTTCCGCGCAGATATACTATTCCTGACGACTCGCCGGGTAACATCGAATATTTCCGGCTTTTCTCATCATAGGCTATGACAGCGTGCCGGTATCTATCAACTTTGTCATCGCCTAATATTTGGATATCCATGTCATCTCCGCTGCCAATAAATGTTTTGCCGGGATGCACTGCGTATGACCGTCCTTTATTGATACCTTCTGTACATACGAGCCAGCCGCATACATATTTTCCAAGCGCCAGCTTTAGCATCGCTTCAAGCTCTTCAGATGTTTTGCCCTCTTCTTTTGATCTCCTTGACACCCATCCACATACCGGACATGTGTCTCCGTGTTTGTCCTTGTTGTACATATGCCTGTTGGCGCATTCTCCTAATGGCATTTTCTCCACTCCTTATTTTTGTATTTGTCACAGTAATAACAGCCCCTCTTGTTCTCCTTTTCCTGTTTGCCGCGACACGCCTTTTATTTGTGCTAATATATTTGCCAAATGATAATGCATCTCTCGATTGTCAAACTCTCTGGCGCTCATATTAAGACGGCGCCGCAGATATTGCTTTATGCTGTCTCTGCTCATTTCCCCGCTGCTCGCGAGGCAGGACATTGCAAATGATATATCTATCGAATCTGCCGCGTGCGGATATGCCTCGTTTGCAAAATTGGTAAGTATTATTGGACAGAGTGTATGCTCGCCTATTCCGGCATATGGCACATTTACCAGGTTTACTGTGTCATACTCCGTCTCCATATCCTGAAAGTCCATATACTTTGTCCGCAGACGCGAGCCTTGTTTTAACTTGAAGCGCCCAAGCTCTATTTCATTTGGCAGTATGTTGGTGCTCTCGCTTAGCGCCAGACGCCCTTCATATATGCGAAAATCTCTTGTTTGCTTCTCTGTTCCGAACTGTATCTTCAGCACTGTCCATGTATCTGTTGCCGTATACTCAACTCCGCTCCGCTCAGGCAGGACATAAACTCGCTGCGCAAACTTGACCAAGCCGCCTGTTACGCCGATTTTCATTTCCTTCTCATACAGTCCGCATCCTGACAATATGCCGTCGCTGTATTCGCTGTATCTCGCGTTTTGTTCCAACAATGCTAAATTACGCATTGATTCTAGTATCTCTTTGCGCAGCGGCGCAGGGTTAAACAGCGGGATTTTACACTCAAACATCTTTCTACCTCCGGTATGGTCTACCTGTCAGCTCTGCAACTATATCAGCTATTATTCATTAATCCGACATCGCAAAAAACTACTGTCCACCAATCTGTCAGACGCTAAATTTTAGCGCGACCCTATACTTATCTCTTCAATCGCCAGTCCGATCGCTTTCCGGCGCAACAGGCTTTCAACGAAATCCAGTCTCGCAGCTACATATGTGTTTTTTACTCCATCCAGTCTAAAAAAAGCCTTTCCCATCGTCTTGCCCGGATCTATTACCGCGTGAAATATCTCGCCGCGGTCTTTGCTAAACTCTGTTCCTTCGGTCAAACAGTCAACTCTGTCAAAGATTGGGATGAAGTATGTTGTACCCACTCCATTTTCAAGGTCAAAAAGCGCTGCTATTTTGAAGTCTACGGAGCTGTCATAATAACTCATCACTTCAGCAACTCCTTTTGAAACCATGAACAAAGGCTTGCTCAATACATCGGGATATAATGTATCTATATGAGGTTCTACTTCCACCGAGGTAAACCTTTCCAGCTTATGCGCGTGTTGCTTGTTTAACTGCCGCACGTCTATTTGCTCATATAGATTTCTCGTGCGTGGGAGACGATTTTTTTCATCCGATGTAAGAAGGAAGTATTTCAACTCTCCACCCCCAAAAAAAGCACTGAAGCAGTATCTCTATAACCCCCGTATGTTACTGTAAAATCAGGCGAAATCACTAAAGCACTATTTTCAAGCTCCGCAATAATTATTGGCATGTAATCAGCAATCATTTTATGGCATATCTCAAAATATCGCCCGGCATACTCTGATTTTACCGCAGCCAGCTCATAGGGCTTTAGCCGGAATATTTTGTCTTTTAGTGCATGTTCTATTTTTTCCATATCCTTTTTATACTGTGCCCACAGAAACGATGGGGACCAATAGAGATATACCGGGTCGTCGTCAAAATATAGCCTTTCGTCATATAGTGCCAGATGAAACTCTCCGCTTCCGGTTACTACGCTGCTGTGCAAATAGGAAATTGACAAATAGTTTATTGCACCTTTTCCTTTTTGCTGCGCAGCGGCGCCAATTTCAAAGAGCTGCCTAAACTGCGCTGTTACAATGCCGTCTATTTCCCGGCTGTTAATATCATAATGGGACTGCAATAGCATGTATGCGGATTCCAGTTGACTCTTGTTTATTTCTTCTGCCGTTTCCAACACTTCTTCTATTCTCACTGAATCCGAAACTCTCCCCCCGTAAAGCTGATGTCATCATCCATATATATACTTGCGCCGCTTTGCTCGATATGAACGGCGTCGGTTCCGGCAACTATCATTGACGCCCGTTCACTTGATATTGTCACATTATCTCGCGCACTGATATTTACTGATCTATTGCTGACTATATTCACTCCCTCTCCGTCAACAATTTCTATTCTTATGCCGTTGTTGTTTGTCAGTGTCAGCTTGTCGGGAGTGAACAGAATTTCTTTGCGTTGCTTGTTCATTATCGACTTGTGATCCGGGTTTTTGCGGTCGCTTCCCTCAACATCCAAATGCACCGAGCTAATTACATAGCCATCATTTTCATTTTTGTTAGGGATATGGAGACGAACTGTATCCCCAACTTCCGGCATACAGTACCACCCTGTACCGTCCGGGGTTGAATATACAGTGGAATACTTAAACCACTTAGTTATTTCTTGCATTGTATTTTCGTCATTACTAAACTCTATTTGCACAAGGTCTTCTTTTATGGCTTTGACAGTTGCATCAAAGGAGCATCCTGACACTTTCCCGTTAAACGTGCGCAGTACCTCAAGCCCTTTTTCTGTGCGCATATGGTAATGATGAATGAACTCTCCATGCTCATAGCGGCTCTCCACCTTATATACGAATACCGGCATCCCAAGCATTATAGCCGCATCCCAAACCCGATATATATCCCGGCTACTGACAATATACTCCAAGCAATCATTTTCACTGAAACTTGTCTCTGATGCGCTGTCTTTTTTCAGATATTCTCCTATTGCCTTATGCACTGTGTATTTTGTGTTTTCCGGAAAACTTATTTGCTCGCTTTCTCTTGGACCAAAATAGTAGCGCTGTCCATCAAACCTGTCTGCGGGGCTGATATTGTAATTTAGTTTGCTTGCCAGCCTCCTTATAAACTGCCAGTCAGTTTCTTCATATTGCATCAGAAAATCTTCTATTGCAACACACCCCAGCTCCGCTCCGATATGTGACGCATCTTCATATTCTTGCTCCAATATTCCCATCACATCGTTATATGCAATGTCAGCATTCTGAAATGTCCGGAAATGCCGCGCTACGTCCATAAGGTACGAGCCGCTATGTATCGTCAATGTCAGCTCTTTGTAATGCGCTTCGTGGTCTATTGAAAAATCGGTCACGACTCCCGTCATCAGGGTTTCTTGCTCATCAGACTCACATATTGCTACTATGCTTACCCATAACTCTCCCATTAGCATTGTAAGGTATTGCTCTACCTTATCGTCTGCTATACTGCCTGATACCACTGCTTTTGAATGCTTGCCAAGTTCCTTGTCGATTGTGATTGTATTAAATGATATAAACTCAATCGGCGAAATAATTACGTTAAAATCCCTCATTGTCTACCTCCTGAATGTGAATTGTCTTGATTATTTCCATCACGCATGGCTTCCATATATCATAAGTAATAATCGGGCAACTAAATGTACCTATTACTGTGCCCACTGTCACGGACATTATTGGGAAGAGGATATTGTATACCTCGCTTGTAAGTGAAAAACTCTTATATTCCAGCCACAATATTTCTAATCCATCCGACTTGAACGCTCCGGTATCATACAGCACGCTTCGCGGGAAGAGGCGGTCTACCTCTGCCCAGACCGTCTGTGACGTCAGCGGCAGCACTGTCTTTTCAACATGATTAAATGTAAAATCCACTGTCCTGTCTTCATTTGTCACCACAATCTGAGGTCTATTCATGGATGGGTATTTCTCTTTTGCTGCCTCTTCCGAAAGCTGCATAAACGATGACGGCATATATACCTGCAGCTTCCCCTCAAGCAGCGATTCCCGCTTTAGGTCGTAGCGCGTGTCTCCTAGCCAAACAGGTTTGTCTAACTCATAGTTCTGTGTCAATCTGCGATACTGCTTGTGCATTGTTATGATTTCCCAATCCTCCTTATAATCCAGCATCAGCGTGTCACCTCTTTTCCCGGCAGCACTTTTATGGACAAAAATGACTTTTTTACATCTTCCAACCGTCCAAAATCTTCCTCCGCGCAGCCGCAAGTACCCAAAATCATTTTATTGTTAATTGCAATGATAAACATGATGTTCTGCATATCCCGTGCCGGAAATGAAAACCATCCGCACATGTTGTCTTCTAGCTGTATTATATGCACCCGTTGCTTATCGCAGGATGGGTAAAACTTATATAATAACGCCCGCGCAGCGTGCGCCGCCATGAAAAGTTGCTGCTCTGTGAGTGTTTTTTCCAAAACGCTGAAGGTCACATACGCATTGCCATCCGGAGAACCCATTATAATTTGCGGCCGCTCTTCATTTGGAAACATAATCCGTATAAGCCCAAGCGGCATATCTTCAAAGTCGTCAGGAATCTCTGTCTGCAAACTGTTTTCAAACAACACAATGTCTTTCAATGGCTATACCCGCTCCTTACATACGTCATTATTGTTTTCTCACTGTCCGCGCATGCCGGGGGCTCGCATGGCACGATCCAAACTTGCTACAATACCACTAAGAAAATCATACCCTACCCACCTTGTAAGAGTCTCCAAAACTTCAATGCTCTCATCCGTGAGCACATTCGGCTCAACTTCAACATACAATAAATGAATAGCTCCGTTCGGTTGTTCGTGTGCTAATACAAATATCACAATAATAGATTCAGAATCAGCGTCCCATGCAGTAGCACTGGCGATAGCTGACGTCCACGGCACGGTTACCAGTGTCCATGCGGGCATATGCAGAAAGAAATAAAAGTCACCTGCGGGATCCTCGCTCCCTTCACGATAAAGCTCCACAAAAGCAATCTCCACAATCTCTGTAGTAGTAATCCCCATTTCATCAACTATCTCCACGTCAAAATCCCAAAACGATCCGCTAATACCCGGCACTTCGTTTCTTTCTGCATTTACAAGCACCAAGGCGCCTATTGTAAGGTGCTCAAACTCGTCAAATATTTCTGTATCCGAAAACTGTGCCCATCTAATATACACTTCAGTCGACCTAAAGAGATCGAGTTGCGGATCTATCCCCTCGGCTATCGTGTAGTTAGAGTCGAGGAGCGTATTCACCACACCCTGTAATGACGCCGATTCGTCAGGCACTTCGTCATATACATCCATCTCCGGCTTTACATCAGTCTCCGGGTTAAAATCCATTATGCCTCTTATCATTTCTTTGAGCTCTTCCTGTGAATAAATTAACGGTTCTTCACCATCATAAAAATACCATGCGCTGTGAGGAAATAGTTCTCCTTTTTCTATATCCAGGAAAAACAGTATATCGATTTCTTGTTCATATGACCTGCTTTGAATAAAAATCTCAAGCGTCATCGGTAACAAACCACGACGCTCGTACTCAGCCGTGTAATCATCTATACTCGAGGCGTGATAAAAACCATATATCCACAAAAAACTATAGTCCTCAATATAACTATCGTGCATCAATCGTCGCTCTAATGCTTTTGAAAAAGAAACGCCGGGAAAGCCCGTTACAAATGCTGCTTCTGCCATCTCAAGTATTTGTGTACCAGATAGGCTGATACTTTGCACAACGGTATCCGAGCTTTCACTTGCATTATCTGTTTCTTCCGACTCAGAAGATTGCAAATTGTCCTCATCGATAGCGGATATCAACGAAGAGCTGTCTGATTCCACATCATCTGCACCACATGCTACCACTGCAAAAACCAATAACAGCGATAGACCAATCGCGATAAACCCTCTCATTTTGCGCATACCTCCTCTAAATGTAATTTAAGATTTAACCTTAGGGGGCTACTTAGACTGAACCGTTAAAGCAAAGTGGGATGTCCGGCGCATCTGTACGCTGAAGTATTGCGAGATTGGCATTTGGTGACGCCAATATTTCTTCAGAACCTACACCAAATACCACGGCTTTCATCTCGGCAATAACGGACTGTTGCTGCTCCATTGATTGCTTCCCTGAATGATTTATTTTCTCTATCGCAGGATTCTTTCGGCTTCCACCGACAATTACATATTCTGACATATTTCCTACACCCCCTCATCTTATCTATTTTGTCTAAAGCTAAAAGACTCATCGCCGACTTCCTGATAATACTCGTTTGTCTCTGCTATTCTAACACAGTTTTTCTTGCTCTATGCATATGTGAAGACCTCTCTTGCCTTTTTACATCATTAATCGTCTGCTTCAAACCACGGCGGTAAAATCGGAATTCCCACCCTCTCAAAAACTTCATCGCTAACTGCGTTTCGCATTATGGGAAAAACACCAAACTGTCCCCACGCCACGGTGACAAGGGAATAGGCGTCTTGAGGATTGGCAATTATCCATTCAAAAGTAATGGGATTTTCATCTGATAGACCAAACTCCTGCATCAGCTCTTTCGACCTATAATATGTTGGGATGTTCCAGAAAATATCATGTCGTTGTGCAATGGTTCTTTCCGTATTCCAGCTCTCAAGCTCGCTCCTTATTATGTTGCCGGAACCGTCAAAATCAAGCCCGGGACCCTTGTCCCAGCCTAAACGGTACGCCTCAATTAACTCAATGTAGTACATTAGCGGCATTCCATCCACAACTACATGTATACGTCGCTGTATCTCGTATGGTAGATTCTTGTAAAACCAGTACATTTCCTCAGGAAAATATACCACGTGCTGCACTCGTAAAAACTGCTGATCGCCAAACTCAAGGTAATTGTCCCAGTGCTCAGTCAAATGTCCGGTATATCTTTGCCTCATGCGTTGCCCTCGTCTGTACTGCTCGACAAATTCTTCACTTGCCTGGCTTAGCGGATAATTTGTACCAACCGGACGGTTCTCGTTCGGTATAAGATCTCCCTGCATTCCTACAGTAAAAAAGTTAATGCTATACATCAGCTCCGCTGTTTCCTCCGTTGCCGTGAGCCGCGGTCTTTCTCCTGCCAGAATCTGTTCTCTTGTTATATCTGTCTCTAAACTGAATATCTCTATATATTCAAGCATCTGTTCCGGCGTCAATGGCTCAAAAGTCGGGCTTTTCATATCCTCTCCATTTCCGTTCTTTGTTTGCGCACAGCCAACTAATAGTAGAATCAATATCACTGCGTTTGCTATTATAATAATTTTTTTCATTTCTACCTCACTTTATGGCGGCGCTCCTCGAAAATCTTCGCATTGAATACTCCTTGACCATACTCCACTTACACAAGAACTGCTCTACTGACTCTAGCTTGGATACTCTTAGTTAATAGCTCACTCATCCCCATTCTGCTCAACTATGCTTTCTTCGCTCGCTCCATTTTGCTCAAACAATTCTTCTTCGCTTGCTTCACTCTCAACGCTTTCCAATTCTGGTAACGCTCTTGCAGCAATCAATCTGTGTCTAACACTTCCATCTTCCCTATATTCGTAGCTTTCCCCATAATCTAAAGGCTCTTCACCTAAGGGGAATGCAATAATAAGTGTTACCAGCGATTCATCTGAAAATACTACCCATGTACATGCATGCTCGAACTTCCGGCAGATTAAATATATGAAAGTTCCAGTAGAATTCCGATCTTCTCTTATTTCCTCTTTCTGACGTAAGGTTCTTGCTGCTAGTTCTTTTTCTGAATATTTAACCAAAAGAGTATACTCAAGCACGCTTAGTTGTTGACCTGTCACTGCGGTTTTAAAAATTTGTATGTTCTGTGTTGCTTCAGTTCTCCCATTTCTTCTAAGCCCTATATAATTAAGAAAAAAGCTTATTAGCACAGATTCTGGACTACCTCCCGGAAAAAGGTCACTTAATGTGAAATCAGCATGCTCAACAATAGAGAATGCGCTAATCTCAGTCGGGTTATTGCTTACTGCAACAGGGATAAAGCTCGCAGAAACAAAAGTACTATATCTATGCATCATATCGCGGTCTTCATATCTGGAGTCAACCAGTAAATCCTCCATTATGCGCCGCAGTCTTCTAAAGCGCTCAGTATTTGCCAGCAGCAGCATGGACGTAGAATCATTCGGGTGCTCATATGTATCAAAGCATAGCTCAATAAAGCGTGCCATTTGCTCCAAACTAAGCTCAGTTAAAAACAAATTAGCCAATTTGTTATATATCTCATCAGGCACTTGCTCCGTTGGAAGCAGAAGCACAATCTCAATTATACTCTCAGGAAATACATCCTCTGTCATAAGAATTTGCAATGTCTCCTCTGTCACAACCAAGTCTCTTGTCACGCCGTATCGGCTCACAAGCAGCTCTATTTGCAGTTGCGTGAGTGTCGGCTGTCTCATATCTTGTAATCTACTTGCATTCATTACTATGTCTTCCACAATAACTGTGTCGGTGCAAGCGATAAGCTGCAACAATAAACAAGCTATTAATATATTAAACACAGTTTTTCTTGCTCTATGCATATGTGAAGACCTCTCTTGCCTTTTTACATCATTAATCGTATGCTTCAAACCACGGCGGTAAAATCGGAATTCCCACCCTCTCAAAAACTTCATCGCTAACTGCGTTTCGCATTATGGGAAAAACAGAAAACTGTCCCCACGCTGCAGTGATAATGGAATAGGCGTCTTGAGGATTGGCAATTATCCATTCAAAAGTAATGGGATTTTCATCTGACAAACCAAATTCCTGCATCAGCTCTTTTGACCTATAATATTCTGGTATGTTCCAGAACATATCACTTCGTCGCGCAATACGACTTTCTGTATGCCAGTTCTCGAGCTCGCTCTTTATTATGTTGCCGGAACCGTCAAAATCAAGCCCGGGACCCTTGTCCCAACCTAAACGATACGTTTCAATTAAATCAATGTAATACATTAGCGGCATTCCATCCACAACTACGTGTACACGGCGCTGTATCTCGTATGGTAGATTCTTGTAAAACCAGTACATTTCCTCAGGAAAATACACCACGTGCTGCACTCGTAAAAACTGCTGATCGCCAAACTCAAAATAATTGTCCCAGTGTTCAGTCAAATGTCCGGTATATCTTTGCCTCATGCGTTGCCCTCGTCTATATTGCTCGACAAATTCTTCACTTGCTTGGCTTAGTGGATAATTTGTACCAACCGGTCGGCTCTCGTTCGGTCTAAAATCGCCCTGCATTCCTACAGTAAAAAAATTAATGCTATACATCAGCTCCGCTGTCTCCTCCGTTGCGGTGAGTCTTGGTCTTTCTCCTGCCAGAATCTGTTCTCTTGTTATATCTGTCTCTAAACTGAATATCTCTATATATTCGAGCATCTGTTCCGGCGTCAATGGCTCAAAAGTCGGACTTTTCATATCCTCTCCATTTCCGTTCTTTGTTTGCGCACAGCCAACTAATAGTAGAATCAATATCACTGCGTTTGCAATTATAATTATTTTTTTCATTTCTACCTCACTTTATGGCGGCGGAAACACTGATGTAGCGTCCTGCACGAACCTCTCGGCAGTATTGTAGTCAGTAAAAACCCGGGCAATAACTTCTTGCGGGGAAACATGTGGTATACCGAGTCTTTCCATATTCTCTGGCGTACTCATTGTCGGGTAAAAGCGGAACTGAATGTCCTGAGTACGCCCATTCTCTGAAAAAACCGCTACAGCTCTGGACAAACCTAGCATGGAGGCAACTTCGAAAGATCGAGCATTAAATGCTCCCGCATCCGGCCAGTTAGTGGGTACTTGTCCTATTATTATATCTGCCACACCTTCTGCCACACCTACTACCGTACCTACTGCCGTGCCGAGGAGGTGATCAGCCCATCCTAATGCCGCGTCCCTGATAAATGCCGCTATCGCCCTCTCTGCCGCCTGCTCAGCCATATCCGCTCTGATATAATGATCTAAATGTCCCGTCTGCCTGGAAAGAGCAGACACACCCGATAGCTCAGAATTCAGGCTGTCTGCCGCTAGATACATATCCATTCTGTTTGATGTAAGAACATACTCATAACTTTGTGTGCGACCGCTAGCCATCATATCGACTGCACTGAATATATTAGTGCGATACCCCTCAAAATCAAGTCTGAAAAATGGTATAGGACCGTCCGCTCTAATGATAGAACCCTCATCGTATATAATGGAAAAATTTGGCGCACTTTCTCCAGGCAATACAAGTGGTCTCTCGATTCCCTGCGCTAAGTCTAATAGAGTATGCATATTTTGTATATCCACACTCATATATCCGGGAGTTCCTATGAGATTTGACATCGCATCCAGGAGGTTCTCAAATTTATGTTCATTTGCATTCCACACAGTCCTGCGCGCTAAAAACCTCGACATACCGTCTCGAAGCACTATTTCCCCGCTGCAATCAAAAAGCAGACTTATAAACCGCACCCTTTCGTCAAGAGTCATACCTGTTAAGTAGTATCTCGCCAGTTCTTGATACGTGCTCTCCCATATCATATCGTGCGGAAGGGAGGTGACCCATTCGACCATTGCCCAATGTTCATATGAGCGTCTCTGCCCATCCGTCTTCGGATGAATAATCCCGCCATATCCTTTGCACAATAAAATCGAGTTCATATTTATGACTGCATTTTCCCGCGCTCTCTCGTCCGTGTGAACCCGCAGATTTGCGCGATGGCGCAGTTCGTCATCTGCTAGTACTCGTCCATGGTTGCGGCTGTTATTGCCACGAAGTTGTTGACCATAATTCTCCAGAAATTGATGTTCATGGCTGGGTTCGTTCAGGTCGGTCACACTTATTTCTGTTCGGACAATCAGAGATATTGGCGGGGGTGGTGCTGACCATGCTAAAGATTTTGCAGGTATAGCTCTTACTAAATAAGGCAGAATTCCCTCCGGACGAAAATAGTGCGTAAAATTGATATGCGGGATTTTTATCTCATCGAAAGGTAGTGTGAGGTTTTCCCAATAGTCATCCGTAATCATCACTTCGCAACATGTAAATCTATTGCCGTTACTTCTGGTTTTCTGACAGTAGGCAAAAGGAATTATGTCTTCTTCTTTCACTCGGTTTCGCCTTGTTCCCGGAAGCAGACCTCCAAACATTGCATTATTTAATGCTCGTGCATTGCCTGTCATAAATAAACTAGTCTCTTCATGGTTATTGCACTTTGTACACTGAAGTTGTGCGCCAATCACTAAGTTTCTTCTTGAGCCGCCGCCACTTCCACTACAATGCATTTCATTTCCCCCATTCTATTGTGCATGTTTTTATATTTATGCCAATGTCTTCCCCTGTATTGCTCCGGACAGCGGTGTTGATTTTGACGGCAAGTCCGACGGAACTGCCGCGACTATCATGTTTGAAAACTCCTCAATACCCGAATTTTCTATTGGGTTTAGCTGCGAGTCAATACTAATCAACTCTCCCGGCGGTTTTGTAGTAAAGAATCCTCCAATATTGCCAACAATATCAAAGTTATGACAGGTATTGAGCACAGTCGGATTAACCGTATTGCGTCTTACCACAGTTACTTCCTTTGGCGCTCTGAGCAGGACATTGCTTCCGTTTACTTTCACATCATTATCGGCCTGTATTAGCAGACTTCCGCTGCTGTTTATTATCGTTCCTATGGCGTCATCTATTTTCAGTGACGAATTTGCATTTATTGATATAAATCCTGCTTCTTCCGGCTTTATGTACATGCGTTTGCTATGCGCTGTTGTGAGGTAACGGTCTTCCGGCTTCTGCGCTTCGGGCATCTGTGCTCCATTCGTTCTGTCGCTGTTCTTGCATATGGCGCTAAACTCATCTTCATTTTGTATGTATAGCGTCGCTTTTGTTCCGATTTCAGGCACTAAGTACATTAAGTTGCCTGTTTCCGGTCTCCATGTGTAGTCATAAGCAGTGTCCGCATCTTGGGCTGCGTCAATATCGAGATGGACGCGCAGAAACTCTCCGTCCGTTTTTAATACAGTGCCCGGAAGCGACAGCCCTCTCATGCTTTCGTTATATTGCTGTCTGACCTTAAAATAATCCGGATGCGCAAGCCTATATTCACAGTGCAATGTGTCATGCCTCAATGTATATTTCAATGCGCATATACTCATGCTCTGCCCCAGGAATCTTGCAATGTCGCCTATGCTGTACATTGAGTATGATTCCAGATCATAATAAACAAAGTATTGTTTCGGCATATCCAAAGCCGCTGCATCTGTGTAATATCTCGCGTCAAATACCGTCTTGTACTTTATCCACTCTATCTCCCCTATATCCTCTCCGTCTCTCAGCCCTATGGTGACTCTGGGGGAGGCTTCTCTTATATCTGGAATTACCGATGTGCCAAGATGGCTTGCAAGCCGCTTTATAAACTGCCAGTCTGTTTCCTCATATTGGATAACCGGCTTTTTTATGAGTTTGTCTTGCACTTGTATTATTGAGTTTGCATCTTCTGTGTCATCCAGAACGCGATGAATCACATAGAAATACTCCCGGCTTGTGTCTTGAAATGAACGGCTCTTTTTCTTTATATCAAGAAGTATCGTGCTCGATAGCGCACTAATTGTGACTATTTCCAGCTCTCCTTCATAGTCTATTTTCAGATTGTCTATATGTCCGGCAAAAATGCGCGTAGTAACGCCGTTATCGTCAGTTATTTCAGCCTCAATCGTAGTCCCGCAAAATTCCTCAATTATCTCTTCGCTCATATTGCCGCCCGACAATACCCTTGCTTGCATTGCGGCATGAGTATCTTTTTCCACGCTCATCTCAAATGACAGTATTTGCTCAATGCTTATCTTGCAGTTTATATGCAGATTATGTGCAGCTATGTTTCTCATTATGCCCTCCCCCACTTTCGCTCATACGTCTGCGCTAAAATTCACTCCCAAACAGACGCTTCTTTCTCGCTCTGCTGAACACCGCACCGAAACGGCTTATATCTGAATACTGTACTTCCTATTTCTATTTCAGAATGCTCCCCCAGCTTGCAAGGCACATATACAACTGTGCCTTCCAGATAAGCCAGTCCCTCAGAATCTCCGGGCAGTAATGCCGCCTCTTGCGTCACTGTATCATATGCTATTGCCGCGTGGCGGTATGGATATACCTTATCGTCTCCCATGATTTGAATGTCCATATCATCGCCGCTGCCGATAAAATTCCTGCCGGAATGTATGGCATATGCCCTGCCTCTATTTATGCCCTTGATGCAGATCAGCCATCCGCGAACATGTTTGTCCTCCGGTATCTTCAGCATTGCTTCAATCTCTTGAGCTGTTTTGCCTTCTTCTTTGGCTTTTCTTGATACCAATCCGCAAATTGGGCATGTGTCTCCATGTTTGTGCTTATTGTATAGATGCCTGTTTGCACATTCTCCTAATGGCATTTTTTCCACTCCTTATTTTTGCTAACCGCTGATTTTTCACTCTCCGGCTTTGTGCGTCTTTTTCCGCAGTGCGGATTAATGTAACCCGTCAAAATAATTGACCATCCAGCTTTCCTGCTCAAATGAGTGTAGTTGCTGAGCCCCTATGTACAAGTCCTCATTTTTTCTCGCAACGGGAACAAATGAGAATCCCCATTGCCCCGCGTCAGCCCGGATGAAATAACGTACTTCTCCGTTTTCTATAATATCTACCTCATCTTGTATGATATCTGTTCCGTACTTCGCCTCTATTTGTTCGTATGTGACCTTTTTGAAGCTGTCAGGGTCGCATGAAATCAGAAATATATGTTTTTCGTTACCGCTCGGGTCAGACAGCGTAAGCTCCACCTCGCCCGCCGCCATATATCTTGAAACCATTCCCGATAACCTTTCACGGTCAAGCGAATTAATCAGGGTCACCAACTCGCCGCTGTGCGTATATGCAGTAAGAACGTAAGGCAGCGCGGGATTGCCGTAGCGTATATCCACTTTGGCTAGCCCCAATGTCTTGTCGCGCAAATATCTTATCGCTCCCTCCAGACAGCTCAGCTTCAACTGATAGTCGTCGCCTTGGGGACTATGCCCCTGCCGTATTAGTGCGCCGGGAACATATTCTTTCAGTGAATCACGAAATAGCTCTATCTTGCAGCTTTGACCTGTGAGCTTCACTATACTGTACCGGCTTAATTGTTTTTGGTAGTATAAGCGCCCAATGAATCTGCGGACAATATCGTATATATCCGCCTTAAATGCCGCCCGCACCTGGTATGTGTTTATGCTAATCTCAGGCAAACTTTTTTTCACTGTAAGCGCCCCCCCATTTGAGCGTGCGGCAAGCTTCCAGCGCTGAGCTTTTATATACACTGTATCCGGCTGAGACTGCGGGATATGCACCTCATTGCTAACAACTATGCGCAGTATTTGATCGTCAACGAAAAATGCTTTTTTCACTTCCTCCGAGAGCGCAAACAAATGGTGGAAATTATTATAGACCTTGTAATACTCTTCCCGACCGCTGTACTCGTACTCACGATAGCGCGTCGGTATGATTTTTTCCGCTTGCTTATAGGCTTCTTCTATCTCCTTATATACCGCCTCGCGCCCCACATCGTCCACTGTCCGGTATTGGTCATATGACAGCTTGCTTGTCAGTTCCTTCAGGCTCTTTCCTGTGCCGAGCAGCCGTGCCGCTTCGATTTTAAGCAATTGCATTATCCGATAGGTCAGGCTGTTGCCCCCGAAATCGGTATCTCCGTTTTCATACGCCGTTGTTATATCTATCTCATATGCCGCGCGACCTGTGCGGATTTTAAAAGACATGGATGACTGGTCTGTTGTGCCGCCGCCGCAGTCAAGCACAAGGGCGTGAGTTTCAATGTTTTCCGGATGTTGATTCTTATCTATGAGTGTGCCGATTATGTCATATAGTACGGCTATGCCCTCGTCAAACATCTCGCTTTCCAATATGTCATATTCCGCAAAAATCTCTCTGTAAAGCGAGATAAATCGTTCTCGTTGTTTTACCGGATATGAGAGGAATAATTGCTTAAACCGGCATTTAAAATGCTGCTCTGCGCTGCCAATGATATGTCTTAGGTATTCTTTTATTATTTCTTTTCGACGCAGCGTTGTCTTGCGTCCTTCGCTGTCGGTAAGTATTTCCGGTTCTTCATATGTCGCCGCCCAGCGCTTGATATCATAGAATACGCAAACACCTTGTCCCAAATATCCCTGGCTCATCATGCTGTCGGCTGAAAATCCGTATTTCCAGCTAACTTTTTCCCCTTCTATTTTATCCACGCCTATAACTGTTGGCAGCACCGGCACTGCCTCGCCTGACGGAGACAGAAAGTATAGGTAGTTTATATCGTCTTGCTTTAGCAGGTCTGCCTTTACATGCCGCTTGACGCTCGTGTAAAATGACCTGCTGATATACACTCCCGCAGATGTATTTGACGTGCCAAAATCTATTGCCAGCGGCATCGGGGCAACTTCCGGTGTACACACCTCGTATACCAGAAGCGGCACTATATATGCTTGCGCTTCACTCGGTATCGCCGCTCTTTCTCCGTTATAGAGTCCGGTCAGCTCATCTGAAAATTTCTGCGGGCAAAGCAGTAGTCTATAGTCCTGTATGGCTGCATCTTCACATGGGAACTCGCCCAGACGTGTTAAAAACAGGTGCTCGTCATGTCCGGGAAAACTGACGAGCCTCAGTATTGAGCATATTTTTCCGCTTCTATCCAGCACAAATGCATTTACACCATCCAGCTCTTGACGGTATCCTACGCGATAATCATCAAAGAATCCGGTATCCAAACCCGCATACAGCGATACTTTTGACGGCAGTGTCAGTTCATTACACGGCAGTTGTATTATGCGGGTTCGGGATAACGCTTCTTGCAGACGCGCCAGGTTGCTTTCGTCGTAGTTGTTTATTAACAGCCTCTCGCGTGTGCCTCTGTAGAGCATGACGAGATGTATCAGTTCCTCGCGGTCAAGTCTGTCAAGCGCGGCATGTATTATACCCTCATTCTGACATACATCCTGCAATTGCAGTGTAGTCATTGTCCGCAAGTCTTCCTCGCGGTAACTACCCATGCGAGGGTTCGTGTTTTTCGGGTTAAATGTATATTTCATGTTGGTTCACCATTATTATCCATTTGCGCTTTCCTCTTCGGATTCAGTTTCACTTTCATTTGTGCTTTCTGATTCGTCTTCCGGTTCGGGATCATCTTCTTCCGGCTCGGGGTCATTTTCTTCCGGTTCCGGTTCATCTTCTTCCGGTTCGGGATCCGGAGTTTGGTAGGGAGCGGGCGGGGGCACGGGCGGCGGCGTTGTGTTTGTTGGTTCGGCAGGTGCAGTCTGCGGATTTGACGTTTCTGCGGCTGCTCTATCGCGCGCTTCTTCCGCACCTCTTATGCGTATTTCTGTTATATCTATTCTTGCCAATACGTCCGCCAGATTTGCGGAATCCTGCAATCTTGCAAAGATATTGCGCGCCTGAATGTATCTCACCTGCGCCTCCACGTAGTTTCCGGCGTCAAACATACGGTCTCCCTCTGTTATCAGTCTCAGCGCTGTTTGCGTTTGTCCGTCCGCCTGCTCTTGCGTATTTAACAGTGCTTGAAGTTTTTCATCTATTCTGACAACGGATATTGCATCGCCGAGCGCCAAGAATCGCTCTCTTGCCACTGTATAAAACAGCCTTGCTCCCGCTAAGTCGACTTCCGCTACCGCTCTGTCTCCCGCTGTTTCCATTTCGGTAGCTTCTTGTAATGTCTGCGATTGCTGTGCCGCCGCATCACGGCTCATCGCCGCTTCGCGATCCTGCAGCGCGGTCAGATTTTGGAGTGCTTCCATTGCCATACTTCGTCCCGCAGCATCATTAATGCCGGACGCCAGCAGCCTTGCATCCAGGTATCTTTGCTCGGCTTGAGCAAAATTTCCGTTTGCTGCCAGTATGTCGCCCAAGAGTATCAAGTCACGCACGCTAAGCAAACCTCCGATTTGAGTAAGTCTGCGCTCTATATATGCCTGTCCCAAATTGTCCGTAAAACGAGATCTGTCTTGCGCAATCAAAAATGCGGATTGCGCGCCTTCAAAATCACCTGATGCAAGAAGCTCGTCTCCGTGGATTATTGCCGTTGTCAGGCGCTGATGCAGGTCTGCCATTGCGTGAAATTCCCAGTCTCTTACCTCTGTTGCCAGTCTTAGCGTTGTTTCAAGTTCTTCGGCGGCACGGGGATGGTTTTCATCGCTTATAAACTCTACAGCACTTATAAATGCGGTATTCATCTCTTGTATTCGATTAAGTCTATTGTTCCGCAGCACAAGCAGTACAATCAGGACTGCTACCAATACCACAAATATCGGTATCGTTATCGCCAAAATCTTCTTTATCTTCTTGCCCCGGTTCGGGTCTACATATACCTTGTCTATAAAGACTGCGGATGCGGTGTAATTATCAACTTCTTCCGGATGCGGATCCAGCAGCAGGCGTTCTATTCCATCGAGCGCCAGTTCCGGATGCGTTTCCGAGCTGTCTATCGCCGCTTTTATATCTCCTGTGTCGCAGCGCTCCCACGCTCCGCGCGTTATCAGCATAATTACGTCGCCGTTTTGAAGCTTTATTTTTTTTGTTATCTGCGGCGACAATGATTTTGGCTGTCCGGCGTAACGCGATAGATTATCACGCTCTTCGTGGCTTGCTATCTTATCTATTGGCAGTTCTCCGCGCTCAACCATCTGGCGGGATAAAGAGTGATCTGAGTTCTCGGTCATCAGTCTGCCCGCGCGATACAGATAAAAGCGCGTGTTGCCTGCCCATGAACAGCGGACTTTTTGATAGTCGGTCACTACAACCGTTATAGACGCCCTCAGACTTAGCTGACCTGAGTTTTGCCTTAATGCCTTGTGCGCTGCTTTTACGTAACGTCTCATCGCTCCCTTTGATATTGACGGCCGCTCATGAAACGCAGCTATTGCTGCCTGTACCGCTATTTGCGCACTTGCCGATTCTATGTCGCCGCTCTCCAGTCCGTCAGCAGCTACATAGCATGCGTATCTGTCCAACTCCGCAGAGCCGTAATAGTCGTTGTTAAACAGCTTTGTGCCCTCGTTTGAGACAAACGATGTCTTAAATGTCGAGTTCTCCCGTCTCATCTCTTCTCCTCCTATTTTTTTGGGTGCTTTGCCGATTTTGTTTTATTTATTTACTTTTGCGACTACTATGGTTGCGTTGTCCTGATTTAAGTTGTTTTTCTGTGTTATTTTGCGCATTACCTCGTTTGCTTTTTGCTGGCAAGTCATGCGGGTGCTCAATATCTCTTCAAGCTCCAGGTGCGGGCAGAAATCATATACGCCATCAGTCATTAAGACCAGTATATCCCCGGTTTTAAGCGCCACCGGAATATCAAACATTTCAAGCTCTTTGAAATCGTCCTTGCCCACATAGTTATATACCTGACGCTCCCGATATACCATGCGGGCTTCTTCGCGCTTTATCTCATGCCGCTTAAATGCATTGCGGGCAAGCACATTTAATGTCTGTCCATCGCTTAGCGCAATCAGTGATTTGTTGCGAAATACCGCGGCTCTGCAATTACCTGCAAGTGCGTAGTACAACATGCCGTCCGCTACCAAGGCGGTGAGCACATTCGCGCCCGCCGTGCCATCAGGCACGTAATGTAGTACTGCGCCATTTGCATTATGGTAAGCCTGCTTGAAAAAATATGCCGGGTTTGAGAGAAGCCCTTCCTGAAGTTCAAATGTCCGGGCAATACTGTCTGTAGCTGCAAGCGCAGCAGTGCGCCCCCGCGAGCGGGTTCCGATGCCGTCTGCTACTATAAGTAATGTCGAATTTTGCTTTACAGACCATTCAAAAACATCGGCGTTAATTTCGCATTTTCCAATAATTTGCGCATGAGAAACTTCTAAAAAAGGCAATGGATATATGCGCCCCAAGGCAACGTATCTCAGAATAAACAATGCAATCAGAGCGCAACCGCATATGATTATATATGGCATTATTATGACCGTCCTTTTGCGTTATAAAGGTGGGTTTTTACAAATCTTTTTGTGCAAACCTATCCTAATACTCTTCAGGCTGCCAACTGAAGTCGTCGCCGCATAGGGGGCGAAACAAAAGTGTTGTGCGCCCTAACTTAATCAGATTCATATCTGTCAGTCTGCGTGCTTCATAAACTGTTTCTCCGTTTAGATATACGAGTCCTTCTGATTCTCCCGGCAGCAATGTAAATGTCCTGTTTTTGGGGTCATATGATATAATTGCATGATTGCGTCTTGCTACTGCGTCGTCTCCGGGCAATCTCACATCCATATCATCAGAGCGGCCTATATAGTTTTTGCCCATATGCAAAGTGAAACTCATCCCTTGTCTCGGCCCGTCAATACACGCAAGCCAGCCGCAAACGGGCGCTACCGCCTCGTAAAGAAGCAGCGACTCAACTTCTCCCGCACTGCGCGGAATCTCTCTGAGCCCATCATCTCTATCTACAGTCATACCGCAATATGGACAAGTGCGTCCCATACGCTTTGGGTATACATGTCCATTTTTGCATCTGAACATAATACCGGTATCTTTCAACTCTATCACTCCAATTCTAGCTATTGCTTTGTATTCTTTTGTCCTTGCTTATTTCGGTTGCGCTACTTCACCGCGAGCCTGGTTTCCTCTGCTATGCAAATCGTATCGCCGATTCGTATCGGAACAGGTGCTCCGGGTGTAATAAGGAGGTTTTGCGCGGCGCCCCGGCGGATAATTGATGTGCCGTTTTGAGAGCCTGCGTCTGTAAGCATCCATCCCTTTCCGGTATAGTTTAGAGCAGCGTGCTGGTTACTTATCAGCGAAAAATATTCTGTTTCTGATAAGTCAATATCTACTTCGCAATCACCGTCGCCGCGTCCGATTACAAGTCCTGTCTTGCCGCGTAAATCCCATGTTTTTATTTCTTGAGTTTCCTCATTTATCAGTACCAGTGCGCTCACTTCGTTTTGCACCGGTTTATACAGACCTGTTTCATCTGTGGTTTTTACATAGCGTACAAGCTCGATTATCTTTGAGATTGAAAAAAGTGACGCAACTATCAATAGTGTAAACAGTGCGATATCACGCCAACCATCATCCGCATAATTTCTTACTAAGACAGCCAGCACAATAAATGTTATTATTATCAAAATGTCCAACACTAGCGCAATACGCGGTTTTATGCTGTTATTGCTCATTTGTATCCCTTGCCCATATATCTTTCAAATAATTCGCTTGCGTCAAGCGGGTTTTTCACCGGTTTTGCTCTGCCGGGAGGCGCGGTTTTTCCAAAAAAAGTATCAAATTGGTTCATCATTTCCGTATAGTCTATCTTGCTCTTTGGAACACTGCTTTTCTTGTTTGACGCTGATTTCTTTTGCGCACGTTCCGCATCATATCCGGCACGTCGGTCAGGGTCTCCAAGTACTGCCCAAGCCTGCCCTATCTCCTTGAATCTGGACTCGGCTTCCTTATCTCCGGGGTGAAGATCCGGGTGATATTTCTTTGCAAGTTTACGATAATTAGCCTTTATAACGCCTTCATCGGAGTCCGCAGACACACCAAGGATTTCATAATAGTTTTTCATTTTCTTACCTTACCTATAAATGCCGGCGGGCTGGCATGCCTGACCGCCGGCATTTGCTTGTTTTGCTTTCTACTCCGCCGCAAAGCCTCCGCTTACCTGGACTTGATCCAACTGGTCTTTCTTCTGGCGTACTACCATAGAAAACACTCCCACGCCGGAATCATTGGTGAATTTTTCGCTGTATGAGACTACAAAGCCCTGTGAAAACTCGTAATTTCTCGTCGTCTGTCCTGCCGCAACTGCTGAAGCAGTGATTTTTTGGTAGGCTTTCTGACTGACCGCCGGCTCGAGCGACCACTTGGCAGCGTTTATTGTTTCGTCTCTTACCGCTTCGCCCGCATCCGAGCGAATACGTCCTGTAACAGTGATAGTCTGGTATGTATCTCTGGCGCGCGCGTTTGAATCATCGCTGGATGTATTTCTGAAATTCAGTGTTTCTATTGTTTCTGCCGTCAGATTGAAGGCATTTGCTCCTTCAGCTTTAAGTGTATATGCCATTTTTTAACTCCTCCTACTATTTATTAGTGATGTAATAAGTTTCTAATGAGTTTTTAGACTGCAAATCCGCCTTCTACCGCCACGTCTTTTGTCTTGTCTTTCTTTTGACGTACCAATAATGAAAAAGTACCGTTGCCTTCCTCATCGCTGTAGTCAACTACATAGTCAACCACAAAAGCATTTGGCAAATTGTACTCACGGACAGTTACGCCCGATTGTACTACCACCGCATGTACAGGTCTGTATGCGTCAGGTCTGTCGTCTGTCACCGCTGCCCATTTGTCCAGCGCGACTGTAGGTTCTTCCTCCGCACTTGCAACCGACGGGATAATTCTCCCTCTGATTGCCAACTGCGTGTACTGGTCTGTCGAACGCGCGTTGGCGTCCTTGGGTGTGATCATGCAGTATTCTACTTCTTGCATAATCTTTTCTGTCAGTCTGATGGTTTCCGGCCCTCCAATTGTTACTTGAAGCATGTTTATTCCCTCCTGATAAAATAATATATTTTTTCGACTACGGTCGCTTACCGATAAATTTGCACAGGCTTATGGCTTGTTCGATGCTATGCCTGATGGTCTAAGTTTCTTTTGCAGAGCCGCGGTTTAGCGTTATCTGCATGTTTCTTGTATTTCCGCTGAAATTAAAGTTAATATCCACATTACGCCCCTGCTCTTCCATCTCATATGTTACCAAATCGCCAACCTGTATGATGGCATTGACAAATTCTTTTTGCCTGCCCCAGATGCTCATTTGACTTTCCGGATTTGATGAGAAGAAGAACTTTATGTTATCCGCCTTATTATCGCCCGTCACTTGACGCAGTATCCGTCCAAAATATGTCGCTACCTGCGTCCGGTATATCGGCTCAAACTCCAATCCATCCATGCCCAGGCTTCGTGCCTTGTACACTGTCAGATGGCTTATCGACATACCTTTCTTATCTTTCAGGTTTTCACTGGCAAAGATAAATCCGAAGTTCTGGTTGTTGATTTCCTCCTTGGTCGATGCTGTATATCCGGCTATTTCGCGCGCCAGCGTCGTTGTTGTTATAAGAGAATTATTTCCCGCTTCTATGTCATAGCGCACACCCGGCAACCCTTGCATCACGTTCTTGCGAAACTTTCCGCGCAAGTATTCCGGGCACTGGCACGCCGCCGTGATTCCGGCCGCAATGTAACATGCAGGTATATATACGCCTTCAATCCAAAACCGCATTATGTCTTCTTCTGCTTGTGAGACTTTTACTCCTTCTCCGTCTGTTTCAAGCAATCTGCCCGTCACAACCCCCGAACGGTTCTTAGGAATTACAGTAACATTTGGCAGACATGGTATGGCATAAGCGCTGAAATCTTTATTTGCAAGCACTTCACACCTCTCGCGAAATGGTGTTATTCCTTCCTTTGCTACACGGTCAAATGTGCTTTTTTCTCCGGTTTCAAATGAGAAGAATGTTTTTACTTGATAGTCCGCCAATAGCGCAAGCAACGCCCCTAAGACTTCTATGCTGTTGGTATCTTTTCGCGCTTTGTCATCTTTTACGTCAAATACCTTGCGCGACACCTTTGTATCATCAGCTTTATCCATTATTAGATTTGGAAATGCGGCAAACCATATTGTGTTTGTATACTCATTCTTGCTGTTTACCGTGTTTAAGTATATGCGCAGCCGGGATAGGTTTCCTGCTTTGGCAATCATTTCAGGAGTTATGTTTGCCACCAGCAGTGATGGTCTCATACCCGCCTTGCTCTGTACTGTGTATTGGTTAAAATACTCACGCACGCCAAGTATCCGCTCTATCAATGGCTTAACAACTTTAATGAATTCGGCTTTTGAATCTGTATAGAGCTGTAAATATGCATTATGGTTGCTAACTTCTTTTTCCACATCTACCTCAGCCCTTACTTGCGTACTCAGCGGGCTAAAAGTCCGCACCACCAGCGCTTTTACATATTCGCTCGAATTTTCGTCTCCGGAGCTTGCGGCATAATCGTCCTCAAGTAACAAAGCCAGTTTTTTGCCTGTTTCTCCTTCTGTCAACGCAAGCGCTGTTTCGTCAACTTTTGGCGCCTCTACTATCCGGAGCGTGCCGTCTTCTTCAAACTTTGCCACACCTGCGGATATCTTTTTTGCCATTGTTCCATCTTCGCCGGCGCCTAAAAGCAGGCGTTGCTCACTGTCTTCTATTGCAAGGGGCAGGAGTGCCATTGTGTTGGAGTAGTTTGAACGGGCGTCTTCAAACAGATTATTTAACTTCGCGCCTAAATCATCCCGTTTTGGCGAGCCCTCCGGCAGAGCAAGGTATTGTTCATACGTACTTTGCAGCTCTTTTCTTGTCTGGCGGATATCGTCCAGAACTTTTTTGGGAGATATCAGCTCAAGCAATGTTTCAAATCCAAAGTCAATGTTTTTTGTACCTTGGCTGCGCTTTGCATCCACCATTGTCATTAATGTTTTTAACACGTCATTTTTCTCTGTCAGCGGGATTTCAGTGATTAGCTCCTCCGGAAGTGATTCCGGTTTTTTGAGCGTGTACTTAACGCTGGCGCTGTTTGCATCATAGAAGCTATAAACCACCGGCTTCATTTTTTCCATGAACTCGGCAAAGCTGTAGCATAGCAACTTTTCATTTATTGTTTTTACTACCTCGTCTTCCAATGAGTCAATTGCTCTGGATTCGCCTATCTCTGTAATAAGATCAGGCATTTGCGGGTTAAATTCGTCAAGTGCCAACGTCCTGCTTGTTTGTATAAATTCCGCCATTGTATTTCTTCCCTCCAGTTTATTAGTTGTGGCTTGGCATTGCTGCCATGTGATTATTTGTTATTGCCTTTCGTGCTATAGCATGATAGAAGACATCGTATTCACTGACGTCACTTTCAAACACTACTCGCATTTTTTGCCCGTAATAAATGATTATTCGCTGCCCTTTGTACCATGCTTGACCACCGCTATATATCACTGCGTCCGAATAATTATCTACTTCTATCGCATTTTCAGAACCTGCCCTTAATATGATGTGAGCCGCTGCAGGATAGTAATAGGGAATACCCGCTTGCGCAAATATGGTTTCCAATGTCAATGTCCCTCTTTGTGCGTCCAGTTGAGCAGACATAGTGGGTAGTTCCATTTTGCCGCTGTCTACCAATATTCCATATATATCGAGCTTTCCGGAAAACTGATACGCGGGGAAATTTGAAAGCGCAAGCAAAGGCATCGGTGGCAAAGGCGCAGGCATTGCCGGCGATCGTCTCATGCGTCTTGCTGCTGTGAATATTGAGGCTAAAATCAAAAGCGCACCTATCCCGACAGCTATCCAAATCGAAAAGTCAACGCTATCCGCAGGTAAGGTATATGATGTGTCATATTCGACCAATGGCAGCTCAAACGCAGGCAGTTGTATAGCCGTGATTTCAAGCATTGTTTCTCCGTATAGCCGTATACCTTTTGACTCGACCGATAACGATACAGCAAAGGTTCCGAACTCTTGCGGATTTTTATCGAATATAAGCATATTTCCGGCATATTCCGCATCTACTATCTGCGTTACAATACCGGACGGGCTTCTCATTGATATATTGAAATCAAAATCTTCTTCCGGTACGCCCCTTATATTTGTCTCTATGTCAATCGCTATTTCCGACGCCTGGCGATAGACTTGCCTCTCGTGATCAGGTCTTGCTTCGTTGCTCACTGTTGCGCTTATCGGGAGCGCACCTTCAGCCAGTATGTATATGTTTACTTCGCTATTGTCGTTTGGGGGCAAAGTCAGATGAACTGTTGCCGGCGTATTTCCTGTCAACTCAATCATTGCGTATGAACGCGCCTCAGAAAAGGACTCCAAAACTCCATCTGTGCGAAACTGTATCCCGGATATCGGATGCATTGCCGAAATGTATATCCTTACGCGCTCCAAATCAAACGCAGGCAAGTCTATGGGAATGCTTTGCGGGATTCCCGCAGTATTTATTGCTGTTGTCACAGACTTATTATATTGGAACTCGCTGAAATATATTGTTTCAGCTATCCTTGCAAGCTCTGCTCCGCTATGTGCAAAAGTTATGCTTCCTCCGGTTCTCTCTGCCATTGCTTCCCATAGGGGCATAAACTCTTGATTGCGCTCAGGTGACGACATGAATAGTAAATGTACTTTTATGCCGGAATCCACCATTTGCTCAGTTATCGAAGTAAGCGTCACCGCGGCGTGTGCGTAGCCGCCGTTTGGACTCATAAAGCCTGATTCACTTATATCCGCAACAAAAAATATATGCCTGTCTGTTGCCGGCTGTAAGTGCATCATTTCAAGCGCCGCCAAAAAACCCGCGTTAAAATCCGTGTTTCCGCTTATAGGTACGGTTCGAGCCGCCGCGGTAATCATTTCACGGTTTTCGGATAATGAAACATCGGCAAAAGGTGTTTGCACTACAACGCCGTCATTAACTGCCACAAATGCCGCGTTCGTATTTGAGGGCGCCAAGTCCATGCCTAATGCTACCGTATCCGTCCAGTTTCTCTGAGGGTCAACTGTAGAAACAGAGCCGCTTACATCCGCAATCCATATTATCGCTGTTTCATGATGCGACGAGCGGGCATATGCTGTTGCGGCAACCAGTACTAATGCTGATATTGTTATTATTATTATTAAGCATTTTATAAGTTTATTTCGCATTTTACAGCCATCCTGATAATTGTTAAGCATATTGCCATAGCCGGGCATAGCACAGTTTATCAGAAATACACCACAATATTTGGCGTTGCTTTAATCCTGCCAATATACTATAAGCAGTCCGAACCGGATGACAAGAGATGTAATAATTCGAAATGTATTAATTGTTATAATATACAGACGCCACTGATGTGTAGTTCAAACCACAGCCCCACATGTCAGGCAATTCTCGAGTGTATTCTACACATTATGGAGTATATTTGTCAACACAAATTTCATTTTTTTGGCAAATCTTCATCAATAAAAGCATATTATTTGCTTATAAAAATACTATAAATATTATTGCTTACGTTGATATCGGTAAATGATATTGTTATCGGTCACTGGAGGCATAAAAACCGTCTCAACTACCTGTTATTTAAGCGCGTAGTCGCAGAATGACGGAAGCATTCAAGCACCCAGTGACCTGTAACAACATCGGGAAAACTTAAAAAACTAACGCATTGTTGACCGATTTGCTTATTTTTAGTATAATAACTTGGTTAAACTCTTATAATGATTGGATTTTGTTTATGACTTCACGAATGCGCATCGCGCTTATTACCTGTATAATTTGTGTCATTGCGGTCTCAGCCGTCGTTGTTCTTGCTTTTTCTTTCAGCAGTTCAGATATGCCGCTTGACGATGGGAGTGTCCGCATCCCGATACTCATGTACCACCATTTTGCTGATGAGGGAAATGTCGGCACAACTATTTCCGGCGAGCTTTTTGCACAGCAGCTCAGTGCATTGCGCGACGCCGGATATACTACAATCTCTTTTCAGGAGCTTACGGACTTCGTTTTCTATGGCGCGGATTTGCCTGAAAATCCTCTAATAATAACCATTGACGATGGCTATTTGAGCGTCTATGAGACTGCTTTTCCGCTGCTGAGAGAATATGAAATGATTGCCACTGCGTTTGTTATCGGCGTTACTCACGGTCAGGATAGATATAAGGATACTAATTTTCCTATTATTCCGCGCTTTGACGATGCGCAGGCAATTTCTATGGTTGAGTCGGGTTTTGTTTTTATCGAGAGTCATTCTTACGATATGCACCAGCATGAGCCTTTTGAAACCGGTCCGTATCGCAGGGGTGTTCTGCGCAGAGAAGATGAGAGTGAGGAAGAATATATTGCCGCATTTAGGGCTGACTTTGAGCGTTCGGCTGCTCAAATCGAGGCAATGCTAGGCACTCGCCCATTCGTCTTTTCTTATCCTTTCGGAATCAGTAATGAGCTGACTGACGAGCTTCTTATGGATATGGGAGTTACGGTCACTCTTAAAATCACGCAGGGCGTAAACGTCGTGACCAGAGGAGACCCGTCCACACTATTGAGTATGCATAGGTTCAATGTGCCGGGAGATATGACGCCGGAGCAGCTTCTTGATATGATAAGATGAGAAGTGATGTAAAAAAAACTCTATATTCAAGAACGGCTGCGCTGATTATTGCAGCCGTTATGCTCGCCGGCGTCTTCGGCGTCCTTGTAACCCGTTGCGTTCCGTCTGATTTACAGCCTGTTGCAGCTCCTATAATCGATGGTCGGGAGGCTTTTCATGTAATCGTAACAAGCGGCGAACCGGAGGGCGTTGCCGCTGCTATTGCCGCGGCAAGAAATGGTATGAAGACGTTATTGATTGAAAGAGGCGATGCGCTTGGCGGCTTGATGACCTTGGGTATGCTTAATATTTTGGATAATAGTTATTTGGGAAATTCCCTGCTCACCAGAGGGATTTTTGAAGAGTTTTACAGTACTGTCGGCGATGCTTTTGATATTTACGAGGCAAAGGATTGGTTTCTAAATGCGTGTCTTTCAGAGCCTAATTTGACGCTGATGCTCAACACCGAGATCATCGCTCCCATTATGGACGGTAACACAATAACAGGAGTGGAAATCAGGGAGTCCGGAAGCGATACTGTCCGTGCAATCCGCAGCCTTGCTGTCATCGATGCGACTGTTGACGGCGATATCGCCGCGGCGGCTGGTGCTCCATATACTTGGGGCGGTGAAGACCACGGCGCACATTGGACAAAACAGGGAGTCACTCTTGTCTTTGCTGTTTCAGGCGTTGATTGGCAGACTGTCGTAAATCATTTTCGCAATGATGGCAGCCCTATCTCCGGTGCAGATTCAAAACGAGCCTGGGGGTTTGTCAATGAGGCCCGGCACTATATTTCGTATGATGGTAATATGCGCTTTCGCGGACCTAATATGGCACTCCAGAATAATGGCGACGTCCTTCTCAATGCTCTTATTATTTTTGACGTAGACGCTCTTGACCCCGAATCCTTACAAGAGGGTATCGAAAGAGGCAGGCGGGAGATTCCCCATGTTATCGCATTTATGCGCGAAAATTTTATTGGATTTGAAAACGCCGTTTACGCAGGGCACGCGCAACGGCTCTATGTCAGAGAAACCAGACATTTCATAGGTCAGTATAGACTTACTATCACTGATGTCATGGGAAATCGCGACCATTGGGACGCAATAGGTCATGGTCGCTATCCGGTCGACCTTCAACCGACGGGAGCAAATGATTTGGGCACAATAATAGGTGTGCCGTTTAAGTATAGTATTCCTTTTCGTTCTTTGGTGCCGCTTGAAATCGAGCAGCTTCTGATTGTAGGCAGAAGCTCTTCTTTTGATTCTTTGCCGCATGGCAGTACAAGAGTCATGCCAATCGGGATGGCTGCGGGCGAGGCTGCCGGAACTGCTGTTGCATACAGTGTGCGCAACGGCGTAACCTTTCGCGAAATGACATACAACCCTGCTTCCATTCGCTGGCTTCAAAACCAGTTGCGGCGAGGCGGGGCGTTTATCGCCGAATTTGAGGCTCCGCGCGAGTCTGTCAGCGACCACTGGGCTTATCCGGGTGTGATTATTATGCGCACGCTTGGTCTTGCTGCCGGAGGGTATTTCAATGATTATGGACTGGATAATCATGTCACCAGCCGTTGGGCTTTGCAAAGCAGATTCAATCAAATGATGAGGGTCATAAATGAGCGCACGGAATATCGCGGGCAAGAGCAAGTTCCCGCATGGCTGCTTGATCTTGATACGGATGATATCACCGTCGGGCTTTTGATGACTGCCGCTGCGCAGGGTGCGTCTTTGCGGGATCAGGCGATGCTGACAGCCTCCGGCGCTTTGCCGGGTGAGCCTGCGGTATTTGAAAATGCCGAAGCCGCTCGCGACTATCTTATGCTTTGCGGTATATTGGACGCCCGCAACAGCATCTATTTCCAGAATCTAAGCGATACTGCAACCATTGGGCAAATCATGAGTATTCTTGGAAATCTTTATACTTTGCTTATGGACTAGTATCCTCCGGCGTGAGGGCATGCCGCTCCGCAGACATTGCTTCTTGCGCATGACGGCGCCGGTTCCCCGCCGCTTTTTATGTATGCAGGCGCCGATCTATATAATGTCTTTAGTTCTGTCGAGCCGCAATCGGGGCATGGAATCCGGCTGTTGGTTTTATCATCAATGGTCGCTCTGATGTTGTGCTCAGTGCCGCAGCTTGCGCAGTATAAATCATAAAATGGCATATGTGGTTCCTCCTATGTCTATTGCTATGTTTGGGTACAAGAAGTAGATGATTCTCTCTTTTACCCGTTTTTTTGTAATTTTTTCAAGTGCCTCAGAATATGTCCGCAGTTGCAGAGCGTATTGTTTTGCTTTTTCTGCGGCTGCCTCTTTTTCAACGTAGTCTGTTTTAAAGTCGACAATAACCAGTTCGTCCTTTTCTTCAAAGAAGCAGTCTATAACTCCTTGCAGCATTATTTCATCTTCCCCGCCACCTTTGTAAAAGCGCTCGGCAGGGTATAAAAGCGAAAACTTGAACTCACGCCAAATATTCTTAGCGCCAAGCAGTCTTTTTCCTGTCCCGGAACGCAAGAAATTTTCAATTTTTTTCAAATCGATCGACTGTGCTTGTTCATCCGTGAGCAGACCTTTTTCTTTAAGTTGCTTTAGCTGCGCGCTTATTTCCGCAATGCCGGTACATTTAGAAAAATCAATAAATTGCATCGCCAAATGCAGCGCTATGCCACGCTCAGCGGCTGTAAGCCCCATATCTTTTATAAATCGCGGTCTGGTGTACGCAGCTTTGCTCTTAATCTCACCCGGTTTTGCCGCTGTGAATAAAACTACGGCTTCCTTATCATTATGGAGCCCTTGCATCCCTGTCACGGTCAGCTTTGACGGCAGGCTATTATGCTGCTTATTTTTTTTGTCTGTTTTAAAAGCATTTTCCGCTTCTACGGTTGCTTTTTCCTCAATGTGCCCGGCAGAGATTTGTCTTCCCTGAGAAAATGCATTCTGTTCTGAGATGCGCTCAAGCTCCGATATCTCGTCATCGGCAATCTTTGCTGTTTGTTGTTTATCATATGCATCGTCTTTATTGTCTCGCGAATGTGAAATTGGCGGCTCAATGGAAATCGTTATTGGCTTGCTAGCTGAGTTCGTGCCGGAATGGGCGGCAATTATCCACCCTGCCATGCTTTTTATCTCCTCCATTGTTTCCGGCGCAATTACCATATTAGAAAGCTTGTATATTTCTTTTTCGGCGTCAGCAAGTGTCGCTGTGATGATCAGTTTTTCACTCGCTCTTGTCATTGCAACGTACAATACGCGTAGTTCTTCCGCCATCATTTCCGAGGTCAGCTTACTGGAAACTGCCATCCTCGCTATCGTATTGTATTCGATTCTGCGCCGCATATCCACTCTCTTCGGACCTACTCCGAACGCCGAATGCACAACCAGCGGCTGCTGGGCGTCTTTGTTATTGAGTTTTTTTGATGTATCCGCCAAAAAGACGATTGGAAACTCAAGCCCTTTTGATTTGTGAATGCTCATTATCTTGACTGCGTCAAAAGCTTCGCCTGAAACCAAACTCATATCTCCGCCCGGCTCTGCCCCGCGCGCTTTCAGCCCTTTAACATATGCCAGAAAACTAAAAAGCCCTTTGTATCCGTTGTTTTCAAAAGTTCGCGCAGCTTCCGCCAGCCTTATCAAATTATTCTGCCTGCTATCTCCCGCGCTCATACTGCATACTTCTTCAAGCAGTCCTGTTTTGTTGTACATATGCCATATAAATCTGTCAGATGGCAAATCCGGCACTATAAGGCGCAGCTCTTCAATATCTCTTAAAAATTCTGCGCATTTTTCCGTAAGATCATATGATACTAAGACGCCGTTTCCATGCTCGGTTATGTTGGCGGCATTTTCAAGCGCTGAGTAGAAGTCACAATCAGATGAATGCGCTCGTATTATTGCAAGTTCATCGGAACTGAAATTATATATAGGACTGCTTAGTGCCGCTGCAAGCTCAATATCCTGCAACGGATTATCAATTATCGTCAGCATTGACAGAGCCGCTGATATTTCAGAAGTCTCGAAATATCCCTCGCTGTCCGGCATTGAGACCGGGATATCGAGCTGTGTCATTGCCTGTGCATATTGCCACGCCTTTGTACGCATTGAACGCAACAGTATTACTATATCAGAATACCGGGCAGGTCTTATTGCGCCCGTGTCATCGGCAATCATGTGAGTACCGTCTGTAAGCTTCGCTATCCTTGCGGCGATATACTGCGCTTCTATTTGGATTTTTTTCGGATTTTCTTCTTCCCGGTCTTCTATCTCGCTCATGTCAATAACACATAGCTCTACAGGCTTGTCTATTTGCATGCTCTCTATATGCGCTCTGCCGGCGATGAGCCTCTCGCTTTCGGTGTAGTCCATCTCTCCGAAATCTACGGACATTATCTTCTCAAAAATGAAGTTTACTGCTTCAAGAATTTCAGTACGAGAGCGGAAGTTCTTTGACAGAAGAATCTTACTGCCGTTTGTGCCTTGCTCATCATATCTATTATATTTTTCAAGAAAGATTGACGGGTCTGCAAGCCGGAATCTATATATCGATTGCTTAACGTCGCCAACCATAAAGAGATTTTTTCCGTCCTGAGAAACCGCATTGAAAATCATTTCCTGCACTGCGTTTACATCCTGATATTCGTCAACCATGATTTCTTTATACCGCTTTGAAATTGATCGTGCTAAATCCGTTTGCTCACCTGTTTTCGGATCTAATAAAATGGTTAATGTCAAATGCTCCAAGTCAGAAAAATCAACCAAGCCTCGCCGCCGCTTTTCAAGCGAATATTTATCATCAAAATCTATAATCATATCCAATAGCGCCGTCATCTGCGGAGCAACTGCAAGCATGTCTTCAATATGCTCTGCTGAGCTGCACTCAAAAAAAGTCGCTAACTTCTTCATGGCATCTTTACATTGCGTGCGAATTCCTTTAAGCTCATCATAGCCAGAAACTCCCTTTGGGCGCGGAAAATCAATACTGCAAAACCGTTTTGCTTCGTCCCATCCCTTTTCTAATGCTTTTATAAACTCGCTTATGCTGATTGCTGTCGTGCCGATGCTTTTTCCATAAGCGCTTTCAAACTCAGGAAAGTCGGTTATTTCTGCTTTGAATTTTTTCATCTGCTCGCACCAAAACACCGCTAAACTGCGAGCTTTTTTCATTATATATGCGCCCCAGACTGTTTCAGCAATATCGCTGACATGGTTTAGTTTTAGCTTTTGCTTTTGTTCTTCTATCCACTCTTTTGGATTCGGGTCGCTTTGAAGCTTTGAAAAAAGCTCCAGTATAATTCCCGCAAGCCGCATGTCATCGCGTCCCGGAGAAGCCATTTCAACCAGCTCCGTAAAACTGCTGCCATCTTTTTCCGCGGCGTCAATACATAAGGCTTCTTTATCCGGTGATTCTTTTTTTATGTTTTCAATACTTGGGTCGCCTTTTACAGAAGTACTTTCATATGCATTATTTAATACTTCATCTAAGATTTCAGCCTTTATCATCTCGGCTTCAACCTCGTCGACCACACGAAAATCCGGTAACAGCCCTGCAAGATGCGCGTTTTCACGCAATATTTCAGTGCAAAACGAGTGTATTGTTCCTATCGGAGCGCCCCGGCAAATCATTGACTGTCTCAGTATTCGCCGGTTATATTCTCCGTGTGCGGCGGCTTGTCCATCTGTAAAAATACGGTCTAAAAGTCCGTCATAAATTCGCTCTCGCAGCTCAGCCGCTGCGGCTCTTGTGTACGTTATTACCAAGAATTCATCTATGCTCTCACCCTGCTCAACACGGTTTAGTAGCCGCTCAACAAGAACTTTCGTCTTTCCTGAGCCTGCCGCCGCCGACACAAGCAGCGCACTTCCTCTGTGCTCAATGGCTGATTTTTGCTCTGAGGTGTATTTAATACTCATTTTTCAAAAACCCCCAATTGCTTCCATATTTCAGCGGGTTTTTTATTTACGGCAAAGCGCCGCGTAGCTCCGTCTTGCTCAGTATAATTGCAAATTGCGTGATAATCACAGTATACGCAAGCGTTGTCATTTTCGTTTTTATAGTATGGGTTGCATTTTATTTCTCCACCCAGTATCTCAATGACGGCGTTTTCCAACATATGCTTAACATGCTTTGCAAGAACTTCAAGCTGCCGGGGCGTCACCAGGCTATTTCCGGAAATTTCGCCGTCCTTTGATTGTTTTACAGGAATGTACTGCTTATGCTCGCCATGCTCCATAGCGTCAAGCACAGTTTGGTTATTCAGTATTATACCATCTCTGCGCAGTTCTCTTTTTCTTATCCGCTTGATATCCTCATCACTTATATTTCTCTGTGTTTTAAGCATAACATCACGCGCGGGAAAATAGAGCACACCGGCCGGTTCGATTTCGCTTCCGTAGCGGTCTTTGCCATATTGCTGCAAAGCAAATAAATATATCAGCATTTGCATGTCCCTGCCCAGCATCACATCAGAGAGGCTGAATGATTTTCTCCCGGTCTTATAGTCGATAACCCTGATGTATAATTTCTCACCATGCTTCCATCCGTCAATCCTATCCACAATTCCACGCAGATTCACTGAGGATAACAGTCCTATAGGTTCGCTGCCTTTAGTAAGCCCGGATAAATCAAGCTCAAAATCGAATGGCTGAAAGTCGCTGAGTCTGAGCTCGTCTAACATGTCTGTGAGTATTCTCATCACATCGTTTTCAAGCCGCCGAAACAGGTATATAAAGCGCTTATTCTTCCCCTCAAAGTCAAACAAATCTTCTTCCACAAATCGCTCTATATAACGCGTTGCCAGAGCTCTGCAATACTCTTCGTCAGCGTTTTTAAATCCTACCGTATTTTTTATTTTTTCTAAAACTTTTTCAAGCACAAAGTGCATGAATAAGCCTGCCATCGGTGCATCAAACGCAGCGGGAGTACGCGGGCGAAGCTTGAGTCCATTTTGCAGAAAATGCTGATATGGACATTGGTAATATCTATCCACCCGCGATGGCGACAGCGAAAGCGTTAAGCCGTACAGCTCCTTTGCAGCATCGATTGACAGGATTCTCTGCGTGTCTGTGCTATGTTTGGATGAAAATTTACCGGTTTCTCTTTCATGAATTTTAGAAAGCTCACTGATACCAAAAATCGACATGAGCCTTTTTATTATAAACGACGGCCGCGCTCCATCATCGTTTGAATAAGCTACTACAAGCTCTTGCGAAGGCAGCGTCAGAACCGAGTAAAGCATGTTCATTTCCCTGCTCAGCCGCTCTTCTATTCCTGCGAAAATGCCTAAACCAAGGTTTACAAGCTCAATCCGCTCGCTTTCGGAAAGTGCTCCGCCGCTTTTTTCAAGCATTGGCATGTTCTCATCGGTCGCGCCAAGTATAATAAGGCATTTTATATTGCGCCGCCTGCTCATCGCCATACCGCCAAGCGCCACCGCATCTAAAAAGACGGGTATGACCCCCACATCATATCCCGACATAACAAGCTTGAAGGTTTTTCTAAAATCAATTGCCGATATCATTGTTTCACCACAGAGCTCGTACATCTGATCCATTGCCTTAACAATGACGTCCCAGAGCTGAATATATTCGTCCGAAAGGCGCGAGTCCCCACGCTCATAAAGCGCAGCCGCCTTATCCAAAAGAAATATCGGCAAACCGGTTTCCTCAAGAAAAGCAAAAAGTGCCTTGAGTTTCTGCCCTGTTTGAGAGGTGTTTTTTATTGCTTCCTTTAACCGCAAAATCGGCTCTATTATGTTCAATCGAAGAGCATTGAGCCGCGTCAGAGCGTCTGCGCTTGCCTGTACTCCGTATCCGCCGGGAGGCAGTCTCCATTCGCGCAGCCATAAAGACCCCCTGATATTCCACTTCAACACATAGTTTTCAAGCTCTGAGCAATCCTGTGCGGATATTCCTGAAAGACCCGATTTTAAATACCTGAAAACAGCCTTATACTCCCAACCTGATGTGGCAATTTCAAGTGCGGCGTCTATTTGCGCAATTGGAGCTTTGTCTAAAATATCCTCTTTGCCGCTTGAGAAAAAAGTAATTTCGTGTTTTTCAAATACATTTTCACAAATCGAGCTATACTCATCCCAGTTTCGCGCCATTACAGCAATATCACGCCATCTGTAGCCTGAGTTTATTAGTTTGATTATCTTTTCGGCGGCATATTCGCATTGCTCGTAGCGAGTGGCGGCATGGTAAACTGTTACCGCATCGCATTTTTCAGGGTATATCGCAGGTTTACTGCTAAAAAGATGCTTTTCCAGAAATCTCATCTGCGAATCTAAGTGGTGCTCGTCGCTTCCGCAATGTGTGTATGTGGTTTTTATGCCGTGTTTTTTTGCCATACTGTGCAATTGACCGGCGGTTTCGCGTGGTATAATAAATACTTCGTTATCGCTATCATCGTCAGCGCTATATGTCAGGCAGACGGTTATATCCACATTTTTTTTAAGCAGCTCCTCGATAACGCGCAGCTCTTGTGAGGTGAAGTCGTTAAATCCATCGAAATAGACATGACCCTCTTCGCCGATTCTACTCTCAGTAATAAGTTCTGCAAGCTTTGTCAGCATATCTGACATGTCCCCTCCGCTTATAGCAAGAAGGGATTCGTAGGCGCTCTTTATTAACGCCAAGTCATGCAGCTTTGCCGAAAGTGTGTCCGATGTATCCGGCACGGCGCTTTCGAGATTCTGTGTTGAAATTGAACAACTCTTAAACTCATTAATAGCTTCAAGCAGGCTTTTAAGAAGCTCTATGCGATTGTTAACCGCCCCATAAGCTTTCAAATCCGGCGCGACCGCTTCCATAGCTCGATGCATAAGCAGTATTTGCCCGCCTTCGTCAAGGAAATTCGAGGAATATCCCAGCTCCGAAAAGACGCGCCCGCACAGGCGTGTAAAGCTGAGCACTTCCGCATGCATAGACATTTCATCGCCGCAAAAACCGCATAACTGCCTTTCGGCGTCATGCGAATACTGCTCAGGAACAACAAGAAGCAATTCCTTTTCGCCGGCACTCATACGCCTGAGTATGTCTTTTTGCACAAGCGTTGTTTTTCCGGTTCCGGCGCGCCCGATTATAAGATTGAGCATTTATAACAGCCTCCTGGAAAACTAGTGGTCCGTTTTCCAAATACCCCCACAAATCCTTCGGGTGGATTTATGGTGATTATTTACCATCGTGGAAACAGGTAAATTCGCGCGTTGCCTCCGGCTGCGGCGGCTTAGTTCCCTCTTTGATGTTTTTTAGCAGCCATGCCATATTTCTGCCCAATACGCGCATGGTTTGCAGACCTTCCAGATCGGCGCGCACATGCTCGGCTTCTATGCCATGTACTCCGTTCCAGTATTGAGAAGAGACCACGGGCATTTGTGCGATGGTGAAGTATTTGTTGAGCCTGTCCAGAGTTGCTGATGCGCCCATGCGGCGGCAGCTTACCACGGCGGCACCGGGTTTGTGTATAAAAGTTCTGGCGTAATTTGCATAAAACGCCCTGTCAAGCAGTGCGCATAGCGCGCCGTTCGGTCCGGCAAAGTAAACCGGAGAGCCGATGACAATTCCGTCAGCTTCGACCATTTTCGCAATCATTCCATTGCATACATCGTCACCAAAAACGCATTTTCCTACCTGTTTGCATTTTCCGCAGCCTATGCAACCTCGAACGGGCTTATTTCCTATGTGGAAGATCTCCGCCTTAATATCGTTTTCCTCCAGCGCCCCCGCAACCTCCGATAGTGCTGTAAAAGTACATCCATCGTTGTTTGGGCTTCCATTGATTAGTAAAACTTTCATGTGTATATTTCCTCCCATAAAATAAGTTCGTATTCAGAAAACTGCTCACCTTGAAATATCGGCGGCGCCGTCATGTCCGCTGCATTTTTATTTCATTATCATTCTTCTTTCGATAATTCCTCTGGAAAGATGCCTGATGTCTGTAACGGTAACAAATAGGTGCTCATATTCGTTAAGTGTTTTCACCGTCTTTGCGATGTCTTTTCTGTGTACCTTTAAGTTGACTGCGAGTTTTTTTCCTTCTTTACCTTCGCAGCAAAACGTGGTAACGCCATATCCTTGGTCTCTCAGTTTTTTTGTTATTTCCTTTGCCTCTTCAAAATCCGCAATAATCTCGATTTCAGCCAGTCCAAGAGCCAGTTTATCCTCCACTACGATTCCCAAATATATGCCTACGACAAAGGCAAGACCAAATGCCACCGCTCTAAGCGGGTCTTCGCTCAAGCCAAGAAGCACTGTGCTTGTAAGGACTATCCATATGGCGATTTCTACCGCTGCCAATAAGCTTGCCGCCACTCTGTTTCCTTTGGTGGTTAAAACCATCCTTACCGTCATAATTGCCACTTCCAAGAGTTTTGCCAGAAAAATTATTAAATAAATCAAGTGTATCCGAGCCTTTCTACTGTCTTTGCTAAATAGCATTCTCTATATGATCGCTTTAATCGGTTATATGAGTCCACTGCCATATGCCGGTCATTAAAAATCCCAAGTACGGAGGGACCCGACCCTGTCATAACGGCGCCCAACGCACCGGCGTCATGCATTTTGTTTTTTATTTCTTCTATCTCCTTAGCACCTTTTGGCAGAATATCCTCAAACACATTATACATGCGCTTTGCTACCGCGTCCAGCTCTCCTTGCTCAAGTGCCAGAATTATCCCATCGGTATCGGGTCTTGCTTTTATTTTTTCACATTTAACCAGACCGAACAACTTAGGTGTACTGATGGAGAAAGGTGGTTTGCAGATTACTATATGGCATTTTGGCAGGGGCGGCAGGTTCTTCAATATCTCTCCCCTGCCCTCAGCCAAACTCGTGCCTCCGTCAACGCAGAATGGAACATCCGCGCCTACCTCATATCCGATACTTTCAAGCCCTCTTCGTCCCATACTCGTCTGAAATAGCTTGTCCAGCAGCCTCAAGACGCAGGCTCCGTCCGCACTTCCTCCTCCCAGCCCGGCACATACCGGGATGTTCTTTTTTATCTTAATATGCGTCTTATAGCCATCTATGCCTGCCCTTTTATAAAACGCCAGCGCCGCTTTTACAGCGATGTTTCTATTATCCCCGGGCAAAAAAGGCAAGCCCGGATCAACTGTCACTCCGCCGCCCACTTCTACGCTTATTGTGATCTCGTCAGCAAGACTGACTGTTTGCATCACCATCTTCATACTGTGATAGCCGTCAGCCATTTTTGAAACTATGTCGAGCGAAATATTGACCTTTGCGCAGGCAAGCGCGGTTTCTGTCATCATCTAACAATCCTTTGTAGTGTTACGCACCACTAGTATTTCACTTTTTAGCTACTAAAAAGAGTTTCCATAAGCAGCGTGCCGGAGTCCAGGTAATTATCTCTTTCCGCATCGGCTTCACAATAACTCAGCCCTGTTTTCCTATCATATCGGCTGTCATAGATTACATAAGGCACAGGAGTACCATCGTGACCGCGTGTCAACGTCAATGTTTTGTGGTCTGACATGACAAGAATACGATAATCCTCTCCTGATTTGCCCATACGCTCTATAATCGGCGCTAACACCCTGCTGTCAATCCATTCTATAGCCTGAAGCTTTCCAGCCGTATCGCCATTATGTGTGCATTCGTCCGGCGCTTCAATATGTACTACTGCAAAATCCTTATCGGAAAGCGCCTTTATTGCCGCATCTACCTTTCCTTCATAGTTTGTATGCAGCTCTCCTGTCGCGCCTTCGACCAATATCCTCTCCAAACCAACCAAAACCCCTATTCCCTGACAAAGAGGCACTGCCGAAACGACCGCTCCGGTTTTTCCATATCTCTTTTTAAAATCAGGTAGTTCTTTGCTCTCCCCTTCCGCCCAAAACCAGATTCCGTTAGCGGGTAGTTTTCCCTCTGCGCGTCTTTTCTCGTTAAGTGGATGGTTATTTAAATACTCGTGGGCAATTATAATCAGTTCTTTTAACACAGTTGCATTATCGCAACCGACAGGCAAAAGCGTTCCCGCAGCTTCGCCCAGATGATCGTGCGGCGGCGCCAGTACAATGCCTCCTATATCCGCGCTCTTTTGCACGGCAATATGCCGAAATGATGAACCGGGATAGATTGACATGCCTGCTTTTTGCGCGGCTTTTTTAAACCCGGTTGACTCAAAAAGCTCTTCGACAAGCATATTTGCCAAGTCTCCCTCTATAGAACCTGCTGAATGTGAAAGTATTTTTTTATCTTCAAATGGCATAGTGCCGTCTTCAAATGTTACCATGTTGCACCGATACGCTATATCTCCGCCATCCAGCTTTATCCCGCTTGCCGCAGCTTCCAGCGCCGCTCTTCCTGCTAAATACAATCTTGGGTCACAGCCAAGTATCGACAATATAGCCGTGTCGCTGCCCGGCGGCATTGCGTCCGGAACGGTTTTTGCGCTCCCTAGAACACCCGCTGACGCCAATGCATCCATTGTCGGCGTTTTTGCGTACTGCAAGGGAGTTTTCCCGCCGAGCTCCGGCACGGAGTTATCAGCCATGCCGTCTCCGATAACTAAAATATACTTCATAATTGCACCTATTTCCTTCTGCTTCATTTACCTAGTGGCACTGATAGCTTTGCTGCCTCTGTGTCGTTTTGACCTGACTGCTTTTTATAATCGTGAGGGCGGACAGTGTCGTCCGCCCCTGCATCAAAACAAAATATCTGCCCGAGTTTGATATATTTGGAAAGCGGTTACCTACCATTCGGCTTGCTCTGTGTGCTCATCGACTTCTACCAGTGCATCACCAATCAGTCTAAGCATATCCAGAACACATTGGAAGTCACGCTCAGCCTGCTTTTCAACCCAGTAAATCTGTCCTTGCCATGTCGCATTTTGTCTGGATTTTACTCGAATTTCAAAAGTGCAGCTCCCTGTGGCTACTCCCTCATAATCAATTAGAGCAAGGTCCTCTTCTTCCGGCTGCTTTTCAGATATTTTTGCGGGTTTTCCATTTTCAATAGTTTTGAAAGTTCTCGGCGAAAGAAAAGCTTGAGGGAATTTCTTGTCATTGAATATGCTTTCCATCTTCTCTATCATCCGAACCAAAGTGTGAAACACAAATGGCTTTTCCAAATATCGGCTGATAAGCTCCCCGCGATAAATGCCGTGACCGTAAGTGAGAATTTTAACTCGCATACTTACAGACCTGGCTGTTACAGGTGTTTTCTCGTTTTCGTCCACTAGCAACGCACTCCTTTGCTCCGGCACAATATGCCGATATAATATCTGCCTCGATTTCTGCAAAGCCGAGTGCCGGACAAACCTAACTATATGGCATTTGCGGAACAATTATAATTCGTGTGCCGCGGTTGCGGCAAAGCAGGGAGCAATACGATTTCATTATATAACATTCTTTCAAATAAATCTATCTCAGGTAGTGCGGACAGTGCTACTGAAAATCGCTTTTTTCGTCCTCATAGTCTTCATCATCAATATTCTTATACTTATTCCACAAATAAATACCCAATCCAGGAACAATTGCCGCAAACGACATCAATATAATCCATCCAAACAATGCAATACCATCATCGCCGCCTCTTTTCGTAAGACGATATGCCGTTCCATATCCGAGAAACATTTGCACAATGCTAAATACATAAATAATAATAAAAATAAGCATGACTATACTCCCCGTTGCATTCATTGCATATCTCCCTTTCTAAAAGAATTTATTAAATATTTTGGTTATTTACGAAATCCAAGTGCCTTTGCTATGCAATCTCTGAAACAAATATTGCCGCTTAATGCATAATCAGTTAAATCTAAACTCGCATTTAACTTAGCAATGCTTGATCATCGCTGAACTCTTCGCCGCTGACTAAGCTGAATCTGGCTATTAGAGCTTCTACTGTCAAGCTGCTCTTCTCCTGTCCTGAAATATCCAATACAATGCGCCCTTCTTTCATCATAACCAGTCTATTGCCGTTGCGAATAGCATCTTTCATATTATGTGTGACCATCATAGTCGTGAGATTGTATTGTTCTATGATTTTGTTGCCGATTTCCAAAACCTTTGGCGCAGTTTTGGGATCCAGTGCCGCCGTGTGTTCGTCCAGCAAGAGTACACTCGGCTCATTGAGTGTTGCCATCATCAGCGAAAGCGCCTGTCTCTGCCCGCCGGATAAAAGCCCTACCTTGTCGCCTAATCTATTTTCCAGTCCGAGTTCCAAGTCTGAAAGCCGCTCGCGGTAAAGCGCCCGCTCTTTGTTTGAAATATACCAGCTAAACCCTCTTTTCTTGCCCCTGCGATACGCAAGCGCGAGGTTTTCTTCAATATTCATACTGGCGGCGGAGCCAACCATAGGGTCTTGAAACACTCTGCCTAGATATTTCGCTCGTTTATGCTCCGGGAGATTCGACACATTCTTGCCATCAATCGTAATGGCTCCACTGTCCTGCAGATGCGTTCCAGCCACAACATTCATGAGTGTGCTCTTTCCCGCTCCGTTACCGCCGATAATTGTAACATAATCGCCTCTGGGCAAGCTCAAGCTAATCTCTCGCAAAACCACCGTCTCAAGGGGCGTCCCTTTGCCAAAAGTCTTGCTTATATTTTCCATGGATAACATAGTCATGCTCATCGTCTCCTCCGTCTGTTTACTCTTTTGGAGACGTTTGCGGCTTTTTCGCGTATTAGCGGCAAGGTCAGAGCAATTGCCACCGTGATTGCTACAAAGAGTCTTAAATCTGTAGGCGGCATACCCAATCCCAATACCAACGTGATTATAAGTCTATATATAATCGAGGCTAAAACCAATGTGATAAGTCTTGCCCAGAATCTTCTGACATTGAACAAGACCTCTGCAATAATAACCGAGGCAAGCCCGACGACAATTGTGCCAACGCCCATATCAACCGAGGCAAAGCCTTGGTTCTGAGCGACAAGCGCTCCTGAAATCGCAACAAATCCATTTGATATCATAAGGTACATGATAATCATCGCGTTTGTGTTGACTCCTTGCGCTCTTACCATTTGCAAATTATTGCCTGTGGCGCGCACTGCGCTGCCGATTTCCGTTCCGCAGAAGAAGTAGTATGCAGCGCCCATTACGACTACAAAAATCACAGCCACCATAATCACGGCATACGATCTTGAAAAACCCATTTCCTGAAAAGGAGTAAACACTGAAATGACCTTTGACGGACCATGCGGCGGCAACCCAATATTAGAGGTTCCCATTATCCTTATTACGATTGAATATGACGCCACCATAGTCAAGATTCCCGCCAGAATAGGCGGGATTCTTAATTTTGTGTGTAATACGCCTGTCACGAACCCGCCTGCGCTGCCAACAAGCGCGGCAAGGAACGTGGCAAGGAAAGGGCTGTGACCGTCGGATATTAGCCTCGCTGCCGTGGCTGCGCCGAGAATTACAGTGCCTTCGACTGACAAATCCGGCATATTCAGTATTCTGAATGTCATAAATACGCCGATGGTCATGAGCGACCAAAGCAGTCCTAAACTTATTGCGCCAAGCAATATTAATTCGATGGTAAGCGCCTCCTTTTACTCAGGCATGACTATCGCATCAGCAAACCTGTCAGGAACTGTCAGCCCCAGTTCCTCAACCATATAGCCGTTTACGATATAGTTAAGGTTCTGCGCAAACTGAATCGGCATGGTTGCGGGATCCGCTCCGTCGCGGAGTATTTCAACCGCCATTTGGCCCGACTGTCTTCCAAGCTCAAAGTAATTTATGCTCTGTGTTGCAACTCCGCCTCCAAGCACCATGTTTTCCTCTCCCGGAAATACCGGCACTCCGGTCTCAATGCTAACCTGAGCGATGATTCCCATCGCATCCGCATGTGTGTTGTCTGTGGGTATGAAGATTGCATCTACTCGATTTGCAATCGAAAGCGTATTCTGCTGAACATCTCCGGTAGTAGTGACAGTGCCTTCTACGACCGTCAAACCAAGCGCTTGTGCGATATCTCTTGCTATCTCCGCTTGATAGACCGAGTTTGCCTCATTCGATGAATAGACTATGCCCAAAGTCTCGATGCCGGGCAGAAACTCGATAATCATATTTATTTGGGCTTCTATAGGGTTCATGTCAGACGCGCCTGTGACATTTCCTCCGGGAGCAGCATTGCTATATACAACGCCGGCTCTTTCATAATTTGTGATTGCGGTGCCAACAATAGGAATCTCCTCAGTCTCAGCCGCCATTGCTTGTACGCTGGGGGTGGCAATCGCCAGAACCAGATCGACATTATTGCCGACGAAGCGCTGAGCAATAGTGCTTACAACCTGCGTATCGCCCTGCGCGTTTTGGTAATCGTACTCAAACGCGAATCCTTCGGCGGCGTTGAGCGCTTCTATAAAGCCGTCGCGCGCAGCATCAAGAGCCGGATGCTCAACCAACTGCAAAATGCCGATTGTAAATACACGACCTTCCTCTGGTTGTGCAGCATCCGTAGGCGTCGTAGTGTCTCCGCAGGCGCCTATGCTTATAGTAAATATGCAAGCCACCATAATCAGGGCTATTACTCTCAATACTTTCTTCATTTTTTTCACTTCCTCTAATGCTAAAATATCTGTATATGATACCCTCTTATCGCAGTCTCGTCAATTGCTAATTTAACACAATAACGTGTTGAAAACACATTTTAAAATGGCAGTATTGTATGAAAGTTTACGATGCTTTATTTTCTGATTTTCGCTGAGCAAAAGCCCATTTGAGTAACAGCGGGGTTACGAAGACCGTAACAAGGACGACAACTATCACGCTCGGGTACATCAGCGAGCTGACATATCCAACCGCAATTCCTTTAGCGGCAACAATGAATGAGACTTCTCCCCTTGCCACCATTCCGACGCCTATTTGCAGACTCTCCCGGCTTGAAAACTTGCAGAGTTTTGCACCAAGTCCGCAGCCTACAACCTTTGACAAAACAGCCACAGCCACAAGCACTGCCGTAAAAATCAGCAAAGTGCCGGTCATACCGCCAAAAGAGGTGTGAATACCAATATTTGCAAGGAATACCGGGGTGAAAAACAAATATGAAAGCTGGTGGGTTTTCTCTTCCAGCATATCTACGCACCGTGTACTGCAAAAGGCAATACCCGCCAAATACGCTCCGGTAATATCGGCAAGACCGAATACCTCCGCAAAGTAAGCCATCAAAAAACAGTATGCAATCGCAAATATCGCAAGCTTGCTTTTGTTTCCGAATTTGCCGTAAAACCAGTTGAAAAACTTGTTAACAAGTATTCCTGCCACAATTGCAAAGGCAAAAAACCCGGCTATTTTCAGAAGCGTCAATCCCAGAATCGCGGCTGAGAAACCGCCTCCTCCCATGCCCATCAGAAGCGCAAGTATGATAATGACCAGAACATCATCAAAGAGTGACGCGCCCATAAGCGTTGTTCCGACAATTGTTTTCAGTTTTCCCATTTCGTTGAGAGTTTCAACAGTAATGCTGGTTGACATTGATGCTATTATAACCCCGATAAAAAAGCTTTCAAATGTTTGGTTTCCAAATAAATATGCCGCTAAGAATCCTCCGCCCAACGCCGCGGCGACACCCAGCAAGGAGATAAGCAGAGACGATTTTGCGGATTTGCGCAGTTGACGGAAGTCAGTTTCCATACCTGCGGAAAACAGAAGCAAAATAACGCCAACCTCCGCAATAACAGTAATCGTCTCGTTCGGTTCAACCAACCCAAACACAGCAGGACCAAGCATTACTCCCGCGACCAACGCACCGACTACTTGCGGCAAGTGTATTTTTTTCATAACCATAGATAATGCTTTTGTAGATAGCAGAATCAGCGCGATAAAAAGCAATAGTTGTATATCAATCATAATGCCTCAGACCTCTTTTCTTCATCCTTGACAACTAAACTTCTATATTTCTATTATTGCCTCTATCTCCACAGTTGCGTCAAGCGGAAGCTGGTTTGTGCCAATTGCTGTCCTTGCATGCATGCCTTTTTCTCCAAAGACCTCAACAAACAACTCCGATGCGGCATTAGTGACTATATGCTGCTCTGTAAATCCGACTTCACTGCTTACAAATGATTGGAGTTTTATGATTCCTTTAATCAAATCAAGGTCGCCCAATTGTGCTTTTAATGTGGCAAGCATACTTATTGCGCATCTGCGGGCGGCTTCTTGCCCTGATTTTACATTATGCTCTTTCCCCAGTTTTCCGGTGTACATGGTTCCGTCTTCATTGATTGGAAGATGCCCCGAAACAAAGATTAGATTACCGACCCGCTTTAACGGCAGGTACATCGCTTTCGGCGGAGAAACCTCCGGCAATATTATTCCTAGTTCTTTCAGTTTTTGTTCAACACTCACGTTTTTTACCTCCGTATTATATTTCAACTCTTTTATCTCTTGCGAATAAAAATGCCGCAGCTATTGCGCATATCGGCAAGACAACAATTGATACAGTAAGAGCGCCGGAAACCCCTCCGCCAAACAGCCAGGCTGCTTGCCTTAACGCATACGGCGCTAAAAACATGCCTAGATTCTGAATTCCGAGATGAACTGAAATCAAAATCGGGATCAGCTTGCGGGGTGAGAGCGCCATTATCCGGCTCGAAACATATGGGTTTGCAAGGTTCCAACCAATTCCTAAAATAACAGCAGCAATCACTATTCCTGCAATATTAGATGTAAATACTAGTTTTGCAACATATCCCAAAGCTGATAACAGGTATCCCGTCGGGACAATCCACTTGCCTAGAAGCCGTCCCCAGAAAGTATAAGTAAGTCCAATCAGGACTGAAAAGAATGTCAGTGTCGAGCTGACCAGTCCCGCTTCAACAGAGGTTCCCAGTTGGTGCTCTGTGATAATGTATACTGAGGTATAAAGGCTGAAGGCTATCATACATATTACAAACACAAAATGCAGCGCCATCATGATGTATACTTTCTTAGGTACATTAGAAATGCCATCTTTGATGGTTTTCATTACCGAAACTTCTTCTCTTTCGGGCTGCGCTTGCTTGCTTTTTGTTTTTGAATAAAGTTTTCCCAAATCGACGTTTTGCAGTGTCGGCTCGTCATTTTTTTTCGGCATGATCAGCGCAAAGATAATCAGCGTAAGGATGCTTAAAAATCCCAGATAATGCGCTATCGGCCAGTCCGCTCCGTCATTTCCCGCCGATATCATTCCGCCGACTATTGCCACAAGCCCGGAACCGCCTTGCATCATCGCTCCGCAAAGCGCAATGCTCGCCGCACGCTTTGCCGGTTCCATAAAATCGCCTATTATGGAGTTTACAAGCGCAGAGCCTGCTCCCCTATGTATACCCAGAAGCCCCGCTGCAAGCATCAGCGCGAAAAACGGACCTCTTCCGCCAACAATAACAAAGACGCCGAAATAGATTAGTGTTATCGATACCGATGCCATCAGGAGATATTTTGAGTTGTATTTAAGTACCAATGGTCCGACAAAAAAGGACGTAAACAGGGCGACCAACCCCGGTATTGTAATGAGTGTCGTAACTGTGTTTGGATTAACTGATGGGTATGAGTCTATTATATACGCAAGAGAAGGGGTTGTCACTCCCCCGGCTAAGTACATGGTTGAGCCAAGTATGCATAGCGCAATAAGTACTTTTTTTTCCTTTGGCATATGCTTCTTCCCTTCTCTTTCCTCTCGCTGCATTTCTTGCCTTTTTTCGGGATGTTTTGCATTTGAGCGGAAACTATCTTTAACATACCATAGTGTCAAAGTAATCGCAAGGGAAAAACTCGATTGACAAGCACAATGCAGACGGTGTGTGCCGATACGAAGTTGCAGTGTTTCAAGCTTTGTGATAGACTTTATCCGTTCGATAAAATGTGTTGTAAAACCGGAGGTTTATTATGGCGGGTCATTCAAAATGGAAAAACATCATGAGGACAAAGGGCGCGCAGGACGCAAAGCGAGGAAAGCTCTTTACAAAAATTGCAAGAGACATGATGGTTGCAGTCAAGGACGGCGGCGGCGGCGACCCGGCAAATAACTCAAGACTTGCCGCAGTTATCGCCAAGGCAAAGGCAGCAAACATGCCCAACGATAATATAAAAAGGACTATAGAAAAAGCACTCGGAGCCGGCGGCAGCGACAGCTTCGAGAGCATTACATACGAAGGTTACGGACCGTCAGGCGTCGCAGTTATAGTCGAAGCAATGACGGACAATCGAAAGAGAACCGCCGCCGATATGCGGCATTACTTTGATAAATACGGCGGCAATATGGGAACCACCGGATGCGTCTCGTGGTCATTTGAAAAAAAAGGAGTAATCATCATCGACAACGAAGACCGCACCGTGGATGAAGACAGCCTTATAAACGACGCGCTTGAGTGCGGGGCGAACGACATCGAAAGCGGTGATGGCTTTTTTGAGATATACACCGCTCCTGAAGATTTTACCGCAGTAAATGATGCTCTTGAGTCTGCCGGATATGTTTTTCTCTCAGCACAAATAGAGATGGTTCCGCAAAACTATATAAGGCTCACCGACCCCGGCGACCTCAAAAACATGGCAAAAATGCTGGAAATGATGGAAGATAGCGACGACGTCCAAAACGTCTGGCATAATTACGAAGATTAAGCGGCAGCGCGGAGAAAAACCTATATTTTACCGGTTAAGACCTGCTTGCAATCAGTCTGCATTCCAGATAATAGCGTTTATCTCTTGCATGACCGACCGAAAAACTCTTTTTTGGAAAAACCCCGCTCGCAGCTACAGTTGCGAAAAGCTCGGCTTTTTCCATTGCGGGAAGTACAATCCCCACGCAGTTTTCACTTTTTGCAAGCATCTTTGTCGAATCCTCACCATGAATGTAATCTATGCGGCATCCGCGCTTACTTGCATAATCGTCAATAAAATCCTGCATAGCGACGAGCATATCTCCAATGCAATCCGCCGCAATGCCGATTTCTCCCGATTTATCCTGTGCAACCCAATGCAAGACATAGTCATTTCCCGGCATCATTGCCTTTTCAAAGGCAAATAGAAATTCATCGGGCACTACATCAAAAATAATGCGATGAATCGCTTCAAAGTCGATTGCGCTATCATATACATTGTTAACCTCTACCAGAGCAACTCTTGCCGGATGACTCTCGCGCTCTTCTTCGGTGAGGGTTTCTTTTATCTCGTTCCAGAGAAGCTTTGCCGCCGCCAGTGAATGGTTGCCATCCCCAACCACCATTAGCATATTGTTTTTTAAGCGCAACTTAGCGATTGCCTTCATCACATTTTCGGCGTCTGCACTCGTAACTTGCATTCCTTTTATACGTCCGCCGCCCTCCATGAGCGAAAAATCATATAGTACCGGCAAGCTTCCGGCTTTTTTTGCCAGAGGTCCTATTAGCAAATCGTCAATATCATCAACAAATGTTATTATATGCGGTAATTCAAGCTTAGCATTTCTCCTGACTCGAATACGCGGCGGCAATCTATCCAGCACCGTCCCCTCGCTTGCTATTATCTCAGCATTTGCGCAAGCAAAATCATATTCCTCAAGGTCAACCGTACCTATAACTCCTCGCCTGACTCTGCCGTCCGGTTGAGTTCTTTCCACATAAATAAAGCTATCCGCAACTTCATGAAACACTCCGCAGTTTATATAATCATTCATTGCAGCACTTATTGAGCTTATTGCCGACGCCTCGTCCACGTCCTCAAGAAAAGCCTCGGGTATAACCATTTTGAGCGTCGATGGCGCATCCCCGACAAAATCCGCAACCCGCTCCCAGTAGTCATGCTCAGAAGAAAACTGGTCGCAGGCTATAACACTCCACTTTTCCATAGAAACATCTTTAGGCAATAAGATTTTTGCCGGCATAAAAATGCTTTTTGTCATATTTGCTTTAGTCCTTTCGTCTTGTGCAAAAGCTCCGCCATAAACCTCTCGGCGCTCGTATCTCAAACCATGTCATTTACTCATTTCCAGCACGGCTTTTTTCAGCTTACGAATATATTCCGGCGATGTACCGCAGCAGCCCCCCAAGAGCTTTGCCCCTGCCCTTGCATATGGAATCATCTGGCGTGCAAACTCGACGGCTCCCGTATCATAGTCGCCTGTAACAGAATCCGGCAGCCCGGCGTTCAGCTTGACAATCAGCGGAAGATTTGTCGATTTTGCAAGCCTCTCAAATGTCTCATACATCCGGTTCGGCTCTAACGAGCAGTTTATACCTACTGCTGCGGCTCCGCATTCCCCGGCTTCTTTTGCAAATATCTCGGGAGTGCATCCCATGAACGTATATCCCGACTTATCAAATGTCATTGTGGCAAGCACCGGAAGCGCTGTATTTTCTGTAACAGCCAGTACTGCGGCTTTTAGCTCATTAATATCGCTCATTGTCTCAATTGCGGCAAAATCAGCTCCTTCCGCCGCCCCCGCAATCGCTTGTTGCGCAAAGAGCTCATATGCTCTGTCTGTAGTGAGGTCGCCCATTGGCTCAAGTAACTGTCCGGTAGGACCAATGTCCAGCGCAATTTTTGCCTTGCCGGAACTTGCTTGCTTTGCAATTGCCACAGCAATATCAATGACTTGCTCCGGAGTATAACCCGTATCTTTGAGCGCATCGGCATTGCATCCGAATGTGTTTGTGCAGATGATATCACTGCCTGCCTCGACATACATTTTTTGCACTGCCAATACCGCCTCCGGAGCGGTTATATTCATAAGATCCGGCCTTACCCCCGGCTTGAGTCCGCGCCGCACCAGCATTGTTCCCATTGCGCCGTCGTAAAAGAGATATTTTTCGTTTTCAAAAAACATTTGCACACCCCGTATACATAATATTTGATATAAGCAAAAAACTGTGGTATAGTGATGGCAGTAATAACAATAGCGACAGGGGGCATTGTTATGGACAAAACCATTGTAACCATAAACCGCGAGTACGGAAGCGGCGGCAGAGTCGTCGGAAAGCTGCTTGCGGACGAGCTTGGACTTCCGTATTACAATGATAAAATCAAGACTTTGACTTCTGAAAAAAGCGGTCTTTCAGAAGGCTTTATCGAAAAAAGTACGGAGAATCTGCCTAACACTTTTTTACACAATCTAAACTACTCCGCTTACTCAAGCTATGATTCCATCTCTTTTTATGACATTCCGGTTACTGATAAGCTCTTTCTCGCGCAGTCTGAGGTAATTAGGGAACTTGCCGCTAAAGGCAGTTGTGTCATTATCGGTCATTGCGCCGATTTTGTCCTTCGCGACGAGCCCGGTCTTGTAAATATCATGATTCGCGGCGAGAAAGAAGATCGAATCAGATATGCTGTTGAAAACTATGCACTTTCGCCGGAAAAAGCTGCCGAGGCTCTGAAAAAAATTGATAAGAGCAGGACGAACTATTTCAAATACTACACTAACCGCCGCTGGGATAACCTCGATAATTTTGACTTGGTGATCAATACATCTTTTACAGGACTGCGCGGAGCAGTCGCAATTATAAAAACCATGCTAAAAGAAAAGAAAGAATAAAAATGAAAAAAAATATATCAGCCCTGTATTGCAACTTGCCCGGCATAGTGAATTTGCTCTTGTTGCCAAACGCTGCACGGTTGCATTCCGCTTCGCGTGACGTTTTAACGAAGCCTGCCGGAACCTATACTCCCGCTGATTTCAGACGAGAGCTCGGCTCCCTGCTTGTAGAGGTGCAAGACTTATGATTTTGTTAAAACTTATCGCCATCATTCTGGTCGCCGTAATGCTCTTGCCAATAGGACTCACCGCATCGGCACAAACGGGCTTTGCTAACTTTGTGCATGAAATAAGCTATGTTCAAGGTCAGTTTGAAGACGTAAACCCAGATGATTGGTTTAGCGGCTATGTCCGCTATGCATATAACTTCGGGCTTATCAAAGGCAGGGGTGAAACAGCTTTTGCTCCTCATGGGATGCTTACCTTGGGTGAAGCGGTCGCGCTCGCCGCACGGCTTAGAAGCATTTATCATACGGGTCATGCTGATTTCCCGCCGTCCGAGCCATTTTACGCTGTTTATGCCGAATACGCTCTTGAAAACGGAATTATCGCCGAACACGGCAATTATGGAGCATTTGTGACACGAACGCATTTTGCAAGTATTATTTTCAACTCATTACCTGAAGAGTTTTTTGTAGTCGTCAATGAAATCCCGCCATTCGGGATAGTCGACGTTTCATATAGTGCCGATACTAATTCTATCTATGCGCTCTACAGGGCGGGCGTCTTGTCGGGTTCAGACCGGTTTGGCACATTTTTGGGAAGCACACATATCTCAAGAGCAGAGGTCAGTGCTATTCTGGTGCGTGTTGTGGATCGCTCCTCACGTATCGAAATGACGCTGCCATCAAGCCTTCCTGTCGAGGAGCTCTTTATCAGAAGTTCGTCTGCCGCTTTCATGATCGAAACCTTTGGCATAGATAATGAGTCTATTAGAACCGGCAGCGGCTTCTTCATTGATGAAAGCGGTCTTGCAGTTACCGCACTGCATGTGCTCGACAATGCGCATAGTGCGACTATCGAACTTTTTTCCGGTGAGATATATCCCATTTTGGGGATTCGCGCAATCAACGAAGAATTTAATCTGGCAATAATACAGGTGGATTCCGAAAAAAATGGCTGGAGCTATTTAACTCTTGCCGACTCCGATACTATTGAGGTTGGAAACACAGTCTTTGCCATTGGCAGCCCGCACAGTCTGATAAACTCCATCTCCGAGGGCATTGTTGCTTTTTCAAGCCGCACGTTTGACGAGGAAAGCATGATCCAGTTCACCGCACCAATATCTTTTGGCAGCGGAGGCGGACCAATCCTAAATGCGCTCGGACAGGTTGTCGGCGTTGCTTCCAGTTCTTTCACTCATGGTCAAAACATCAATCTTGCAATTCCCGTAAACCTGGTAAGAAACCTAGTACCCGGAGAGATAATGACTTTTGAGGAATATTGGAATATGAAAGACGCTTGATTTTATGTGCTATAATTCCGAAAGATAGGTCTCTTTTGACTGCACTCCGACAAAACGCTTGATTTCAGTGCCATTTTCAAACAGTATGACTGTGGGAATGCTCATAACCTTATAGCGCGCCGCCAGCGCGCTTTCCTGTACTATATCAACCTTTGCGATTTTTGCGCGCTCTCCCGCATCTGCCGCTACTGCATCGATTGTCGGCGCAAGCATTCTGCAAGGTTCGCACCAACCTGCCCAAAAGTCTACCAGCACTTTCCCCGCGGCGACTTCATCATCAAAGTTGCTTGCAGTTAGATTTAACACACTCATAATTATGTACCTCACTTACATATGGTCTCTTAGGGTGGCGGGAGTATATCACGAGTCGATCTCTGTCCTGATTTGACTCCGTTCTCCCCGATTATTGTAACACAAAACAATTGAAATTAATACTAAATTTATGTATAATAGCAAAAAAATTATTAAATGCGTTTGGAGTTGGCTCAAATGGAAGAGTTATCACGAAATTTCATACAGCAGTTCATAGAAGAAGACCTCGCTTCCGGCGGACGTTTTGAAGGTCGCAGAATTCACACACGTTTTCCGCCTGAGCCTAACGGATATTTGCATATCGGGCATTGTAAGGCATTGATTATTGACTTCGGTTCGGCGGAGCGATACGGCGGATTATGTAACTTACGAATGGACGATACAAATCCCGTAAAAGAAGACGAGGAATTTGTCGACGCGATTTGTGAAGATATAAAATGGCTTGGCTTTTCATGGGGTGACAGATTTTTCTACGGCAGCGATTATTTTGAAAAAACCTATGAGCTATCCGTAGGACTCATAAAAAAAGGACTCGCGTATGTATGCGAGCTTTCTCCCGAAGAATTTAAGCAAAGGCGCGGAGATTTCGGCGTTCCGGCAACATCCCCGTACAGGGACAGACCTATCGAGGAAAGCCTTGACCTCTTTGAGCGCATGAGAAACAGAGAGTTTCCGGAGGGCGCAATGACTTTAAGGGCAAAAATTGACCTTGCCAGCGGCAATTTTAACATGCGCGACCCGGTCTTATACCGCATCAGATATGCCCATCACCATCGTCAGGGCGACAAATGGTGTATTTATCCGATGTATGACCTTGCGCATCCCATTCAAGACGCTCTTGAGAATATTACACATTCACTATGTTCTCTTGAATACGAGGATCACAGACCGCTTTACGACTGGGTTATCGATAACTGCGACGTCCCCTCAAGACCGCGTCAAATCGAGTTTGCGCGGCTGGGCATGAATTATACGGTTATGTCAAAGCGTAAGCTTCGCCGCTTAGTTGAAGAAGGGTATTTAAACGGTTGGGATGACCCTAGAATGCCGACTATTTGCGGTCTGCGCCGCAGGGGATATACGCCCGCCGCCATCCGCAGCTTCTGCGAGCGTGTTGGCGTTGCTAAAGCAGACAGCACAGTTGACTACGCATTTCTTGAGCACTGTCTGCGTGAGGACCTCAATCAAAACGCTCCGCGCGCTATGGCTGTAATTCGTCCGGTCAAGCTGATTATCGAAAACTACCCTGATGGTAAGTCAGAGACATTTGAAATTGAAAATAATCCGGAAGACGATAACTCCGGAACCAGGGAAATCACATTCTCCCGTGAGTTGTGGATAGAAAGCGATGACTTCATGGTAGAGCCTCCAAAGAAATATAATAGACTTTTCAGCGGCAATGAAGTTAGGTTAAAGTCTGCTTATATCGTCAAATGCACCGGTTTTGAGACTGACGAGAATGGCAATGTCACGCTTGTAAAGGCTGTGTATGACCCGGATACTCGCGGCGGCACAACACCTGACGGGCGCAAAGTCCGGGGCACAATTCACTGGGTTGATGCAACCACGGCAATCGACGCCGAGGTGCGTCTTTATGACACGCTTTTTACCGATCCTGATCCTGATAGCTTCGGTGATTTTACTCAATGTCTCAGTCCGAACTCGCTTGAAGTCTTAACTAATTGCAAAGTCGAGAAGTCGCTGGAGTCAGCAGCGCCGCTGAGTACTTTTCAGTTTTTGCGCTTGGGGTATTTCACGGCTGACCTTGACAGTACCTCTGAAAAACTTGTATTTAATCGTGCTGTGGCGCTAAAGGATAGCTTTAAGAAAGCACCTCCGGTTTAGTGATATGAAAAGAAGCGTTGTTTTTGCACTTTTTTTACTATTTTGCGCAGCCGTCACTGCAGGCTGTCAGTCAGAGGACATTGCACCGGATAGTCCGAAGCAGCCTGTGCAAAGCCCGGAGCAAGCGTGCATTTTGCCAATCGAGTCCGTAGCTGCCTCGTATGAAACTCTGCTGCCTGTTGAGCCGGCAAAAAATGACGACAATCCATTCGCCGGGTTTGATGGCTATTGGAGATATGAGGTATATGAGATTTTTCGCGGCTCGGAAATAATAAGTTTTGATGCTACGATTGATTACAGTTGGGTTTTCTCGCTTGTTGCAGACGAGGAAAATTATTTGCTTCCCCTCAGTGAAGAATACATAGTAGAAATCACCCTCCCGCAAGCAACAGCGAGCGATGAACCGTGGGTTGAAGCGGTAAATGCTTATTATATCGAGCTAATGACGGAACTTGTCAATAGGAGTGAGTATATCCTGGATGCATTCGCCGGTCACGACCTTCGCGGGTTCACTCATAACTACGAGGGAGCTTATCGGACAGGAAATGTTATCACCGTCATGCACACCGACTTTGTCAACGTTGGATCGCGTCCGCTACTAGCCTTGAGACTGGTTACCAATTTGTTTTCTGCACATGACGGGCAGAGATTGGAGCTGGATGATTTGTTTCTGGTAGGGCAAGACGAGTATTTGCCGTTGCTGCAAACACTGCTGCTCAATGCAGAAAATCGTTTTTATGAAGGATATTCGCCCAGGGATGGTAAGTGGTTTAGGTCGCTGTTCAGTCCCCGCATAGCCGATAACTTTGACCGAGCCGCCGTCGCGGTCACTCCCGCAGGTCTGATTTTTATTTTTCCGACCGGAGCGGTGTCATGCAATGCGTGCGGTATAGTGTTTCTTGACGTTCCGTATGATGACTTGCATGGAATATTAAATCCGAGCTTCTTCCCGGACCATACTGCTTAAAAAGCAAACAGATATAGTAACGCGTGACAAGGGTGCTGTATTGCAGTTCACAGTAGGCGTGGAAACCGTCTCAATTACCTGTCATTTAAGCATCCTGTGAAGTGTAGCGGGGCTGTCTGCAGACTGCGGGTGTTTTGCCAGCTAAATATTTCGGTGAATCTTCCCAAATCTCATAATAGTATGCACCCTGCGTCTTTTGCGGGTTTTACGAATAACGATTGTCCAGGTGCATAGCTGCTATTTGTTGAGTTTATTTTCAGCTCCCGCGAGGCTGCTTCTTTTTTGTCAAACACTGTCATTGTATATGTTATGAAATGCCCTTTAAACTTTTTGCTTTTTACAGTGCCGGGGATTCCATCTGTCTGACTTATGATGAGCTGGTCATATCTGAGCATCAGCTTTGCTCTTCCTTCTGTGCTTTCCAAAAAATCATATTCTCCGAACATGCAGGAGAACCGCCCTTTATCTACTTTGCCTTCGATATAGTTTGCCTGTCCGATAAAATCCGAAACTTCAATTGTTTTCGGGTTGGCGTAAATTCTTTCGGGAGTGTCGTATTGCAGCAGATTTCCGTCAATTATTACAGCAACGCGCTTTGAGAGCATGAATGCTTCTTCTTTATCATGTGTCACAAGTACAGTTGTAATCCCCAGGCTGCTTTGCAGGTTTGATACAAACTCTCGCATACCATCCCTAAGACCCTGATCAAGCGCAGAAAAAGGTTCGTCAAGCAGTAATAACCTCGGCTCTAATACACATGCTCTTGCCAGAGCGACTCGCTGTTTCTGCCCTCCTGACAGTTCGTGTGGATAAAAACCGGCTTTGTCACTGATTTGCATTACTTCCAACATGTCTCGAATCATCTTATCCCGCTCAGGGCGGATGATTTTTTTTGCTGCAAGTCCAAAGTCAATGTTTTGTTTTGCCGTCATATGCGGGAATAGACCGGAGTCCTGAAAGACTATTACCGCACCTCTCTTTCTTGCGGGAACAGCATCGCTTAATTCATTTCCAATAAAAACGCTGCCGCTGTCTTGCGGCACAAGCCCCGCAATTATTCTCAAAAGTGTCGTTTTTCCACAGCCGGACGGCCCTAGAACAGAGATGAACTCGCCGCCTTGCGCACTTAGAGTTATGTTCTTGAGTACTCGGTTTTTTTCAAAGGATTTATTTATATTTTCTATGCGGATTTCCGTCAACTTGCTTTCTCCTATCATATGCCAAACACATCGTCGATTTTGTAATATCGCCGCACCAGCTTTTCTACCATGAAAAGCGAGAGCAATGCCGACGCGATGAGCAATATGCTATAGACTGCGGCGGTGTGATGTTCCCTGCTCTGGATATGCGGTACTATTAGCATTGTCACTGTAATTATGCGTCCGCCCCCGATGATAAATGTCGTGATATATTGCGCGACCGACACCGTAAAGCTGAGTGCGCCGGCAGACAAAATCGCCGGCATCAACCGCGGCAGAGTTACTTTTTGAAAAATCATCACCGTTCCTGCGCCTAATACAGTCGCCTGCTGCTCCAATCTTCTGCCTATGATTTCAAATACATTGACCATTATCCGGATTGAATAAGGCATTGCAAAGAGTGTTTGAATTAATGCCACTCCAAGATAGTTTCCGGTGAGCCCAGCTCTGATCATCGTTACATGAATGCCGGTTATGACAGCTATCGAGGGCATGACCAGCGGCAACAGCACAAGAAGTTTCACAAGGCTTTTTCCCTTAAAATCATAGCACCCTATCGCCTTGCCGCTGGGAATCGCTATGCAAAGACTCAAAAACGTTACAAAAAAAGCCAGCAAAATAGTTGTGATTACTGCCAGGAGTGTCTGCCGATTGCCAAAGAAGACATGCCTTAAATAGTCAAATGAAATTATTTCCGGCGCAAGTGCCGGGTATGGCCAGTATGTGCTGATTGTAAGCATTATAAGCACTATAAGCGGTGAGCAGCTAATAGTGACAAATAGGTAGAACAGCGCATTATAAAGCGGAGCTTTTTTTCTCACATTCCCACTTCCATTCCGCGTTTGGTAAGTATTCCAAGCGCCTTTGCATATAGCCAAATGAGTGTCATAGATATTACTGAAATAATTACATTTATTGCCATTGCAGCGGGTCTGTCTGTCATAACCGGACTGCTGTACTCGATAAAAGCCAGAATCGGCAATGTGTGTCTTGCGGGGCTTCCAAGCAAAAAAGGCACTTCAAACGCGCCAAACCCGAACGCAAAGCAAAATAGGAAGCCTGATAATATGGTAGGCGCGAGCAGCGGCATAGTTATTTTTGTCATAATATGAAAGGGACTTGCTCCCAGGTTTTCCGCTATTTGAAAATACTTGCTGTCAATGTTTCTTGAAATTGCATAGACCATTAGCGCAACAAAAGGTATTTGCTTGTAGAGATATACAAGCATTATGCCTATTCCGGCACGATCAAAAATAAGAAGCGGAAATGCATGTGCGTTTTCAACAATCCCCAAGTTATATGCTATTCTTGATAGTATCCCTGTTTGAAAAAAAATATGAAAGATCATGACTATGACTACAATATGGGGTATCATGATTGGAATTTTCAGAAATGTAAAGGATAGCTTGTTTCCTTTTCCTGCTTTATGTACTAAAAAAGCGGCAACTACTCCCAGTATCACAGACAGGATTGAGGATAAAAGCGCAATATAAAATGTGTATTGCAGTGAAGATATGAAGCGAAAGTTTGTTAGGACTCTTTGATAGTTCGAGATTGTTATCGTTTCCATGCCAAATGCGGGTAAATAACCCAAGCTTTGTACCATTGCTTGAACTAGCCCTCCCGCAAAGATAAATGCCATAATCAATGCAAACGGTAAGAGCAGCAGATATGGCGTGGCTTTTTGTTTTAGTTTTATCATTTTTTCTCTCATGAGCATTTTGCATAATAGGAAGTCTTATACCTCTTGTGCGGCAGCATTGTGGTCAGCGGTTTTTTCATCTCCTATTTGTGTTGTGTACCATATGCCCCGCTTGGCGTAGTTTTTTGCGGGGCATATGGACGGGTTGGGATTCGTTTAACTCGCGTGCAGTACGTGCTGTATCCAGAGACGTTCTATTATTGGGATTTTCGCTGCCTGAACTTCGGGGAGACGATGGGCAAAGAGTTCATCCGGGGTCAGAATCCCAACACCATTGTCAACCGCGTCAAGCATAGCGCGCTGCCCTGCGTTAAGGAGGTTTACATCAAATACCGGTAAGTCCCCCCAATTGCTTGCCTCATACTTCGTTATCTGCATTTCCGCGCTGATTATATGGTTTATAAGCGCTATTGCTCCCGCTATATTTGGAGCGTTATATGGAACTGCAATGTAGTGAGTGTTTCCTATATTGCCGTTTTCAAACACGAATGTTTCAACAGTGTCCGGATATTCACCGGAGAATATGTTTTGTGCGACATGCAATGGTGAATAACTGGTGTTCATTAGTACCAGACCGTCAACAAACATCTGCTTGAGTGCCGGAGCATCGGCAGGATATGTTCTGCCCTCCTGCCAGAGATATGGCTTTAGCTCAACAAGAAAATCCAGTCCCGGCCGTATAATCTCATATAGTGCCGCTTCATCCGCGGGGGCGTCAAAAATGGCTTGAAATCCTACGATTTCGTAGAGGATATTTCGTACAAATGCGGAGCCTGTGAAGTCAGGCGGTGCAGAGTAGGTTATCATTCCCGGATTTGCTCTGGCAAACTCCAGCAGCTCCTGGGCACTTGTCGGGAAGTTGTCAATGATTTCTGTATCTCCCATGAACACAAGCTGTGCTCTGCCATACGGAACTGACATGCCTTCAATCGGCGTGCCGAAGTCATAGTGCAGGTCGGCGTCTTCCGGATTGAGATAGACTGAGAAATTGGGTACATATTGTGTTATTGGTCCGAACAGGAGATTTGCGTTTTTTGCTGTATAAAAATTCTCTCCATTTATCCAGATGACGTCTATATCACCGCTTGTAACCATTGCCTGTTGCTCGCCCATGAGTTTGCTGAGTATTGCATCAATGTCCATAGGCACTCTGCTGAGTGTGATTTCATATTGCTCGTAGAGTGATGTGCCTACTACATTGTCCAGCCATTCGTTTGCCGCGGTGCTGCCTCCCCATCCGTAAAATGTAACTGTTGTGCCTCTTGCCGCTTCCAATACTGCGTCAAAATCGCTAAAATCAATCATTTCGGCAGTTGGCTCATAACGTGTACACCCGACTGATGCCATTACTGCTATGATTACTACCATGAGTATTGCTATTGCCTTTTTCAATTTTTTCTCCTTTTTTGCGTGTGGATATATGAGCCCGGCGCTGTGACCGTTACTCATCGTCTTTTAGTTTAATCCCCTTTTTCTTAGCTATGTATTTTGGAATAAGCGAGACTAAAAACAAGATTATACCTGCTCCGGCGAAGTAGACCGCGAGCATTGGCGTGAGTCCCTCTTCAACAATGATGCCCGCCAAAAATGCGTAAATAAATGCTCCGGGCGCCATGCAAATCAGTGAGACAAGTGCGAACGTAATAAGTCTTATCGGCGTAAGACCGTAGATATAGTTTTGGACATTGTAGGGGAATATTGGCACCAGTCTTGTCAAGATGAGAAAGCTGACGCCGTTTTGCTCAAGCCCGTCATCGATTTTTCTGAACAACGGGCTGCTTCCAAATTTGCTTACTATCGTGTCTCTTGCCACATAACGCGCAATTATAAACGCAAAGGTTGCTCCGATTGTTGCGGCGATGAGTGACAGTATGCCTCCAAGTACGGAGCCGAACACAAGTCCGGCGACCAACGTAAACGGGAACGCCGGCAGCATGAAAGTTGCCGCTGCGACATATACCACAATGAATATCAAATATCCCCAGAAGCCAAAGCCTTCAAACCACACTCGCATGGCTCCGATGTCTTGTATTTTGTCCGCTAATCCGGTTGCGTATGCTGCTATTACTACAGCGGCAATAATTACGATGAAAATAATTATCTTAAGCAAACCGCTTTTTTTCTTCTTTTCGGGGTCTTTGTTTTGCTTTATTTTGTTTTCGTTTGTTTCTTCGGCTTTGTTTTCATCATTTTCTGACATCGTTTTCCTCCCAGAATCATCATCTATATGCCTTTTTAATGAGCACTTTGCTTCTGTATCTGTTCTTCCATGCCTTTATAGGACTTGCTAAAACGTCTTCCGGCGGCTCTGTGTCTTCGTTGATAACTTCACCAAACACTAAATCCAGAATATGCCATGCTTTGCCTCCGGCTTTGAGCATGGATTGACGGCAGGCTGCGCAATATGTGACAATATATGGAGTTTTGAAATCCTCCACTCTGCGTTTCATAACCCGCAGCGCTACATCGGGATTTGCCGGACCAACCATCCCGCCAAAACCGCAGCAGCGTGTCGTTGCGCAGGTTCTCTCTGCTTCTTCATATTCGTAACCCAGCTCGGTCAATATCCAGCGGATACCTTCATGTATCCCGGTGTTATCACGGACAGAGCACGAATCTTGAACAGAGAACACTACTTTCGATCCTTTTGCCTTGCCTGCCACCTCTCGCGGCAGTCCAATTTCAGGCAGGAGTTCCCATAGCGAGGTTGTCTTATAATCCGGACATTCATGCAAAACTTTCATGCAGCTCTGACAGGCAATAATAACCTCTTTTGCCTGACAATACTTGATATCTTCGACAAGTCCTTCAAAACGCTCCGTAAAGAGCTGCTCTTGACCTATCGCTTTTGTCGGTTTTCCGCAGCATTTTTGTATAACTGACAGGTCCGGATATTTTGTTTTCAGGTATTCGATTGTTTTTGATACATTTTCCGGGCTGTACGATGACAGCGCACAACCGGGTAAAAAAGCTTTTCCAGGCATTATTTGCCACCCCCCTTGATTCTTACCGTAAAGAGCTTTGAAAAGCCGAGCTTTTGATGCATATTGATTGCCTTGTGTCCGGGCATCGGCGACTGTCCGCGGTTTGCCTTTACCATATCCTTTCTAATGGCTCCGAATAACTCGGCAAACTTGAACTCCTTGGGGCAGACCAGGGTACATTGGTCACACATATTGCAGGAGTACGCAATGATTGGCTCCATATCGCCATCTTCAAGAAAACGCTTAAACAGAGCGCCCGGATAAAGAGTAAAATCGCCTAGCATTATGCACTCTTTCATACATTCCTTGCACTCGCATTTTAAGCAGCGCTCGCTCTCATATGCGGCTGTATGCGCATCATATCCCAGATCACATTCCATAAATCCTGTGACTCTATTTGCGGCAGGCATCATATTTGTATGCTTTCTGGGCAGATTCGCCGCGCCCTTGGGGAGCGGAATGTCCAACTTCGATTTAAAATCGTATTCACTGTCAAAATCTCTGTCCGCAGTCAGGCTTTCACCTGACAGAAAGCGGTTTATTGATATGGCTGCTTTGCGCCCTAGCGCCATAGCTTCTACCGCGATGGTTCCTCCGCCGCAGTCTCCGGCGACAAAGACTTTATCAATTGATGTGGCAAGGGTTTGCTTGTCAGCCAAATACCTGCCGTTGCTGTGACGCTCCAATGCTCCGTCTGTCACATCAACAACCACCTGTCCGGTGGCGAATATCAATGTATCGCATTCAACGACCTTTCTTTCGTCGCAGAACATCGGAACAAATCTGCCTTGGGCGTCAAAAACAGACATGCATTTTTTAAGAACAACACCTTTTACACGCCCATAGTCGCCTATTATCTCATCCACTCCCCAGCCGTTATGGAAGATAACACCCTCTTCTATTGCGCATTCTTGTTCATGCGCACTTGCCGGCAGCTCATCGCCGCATTCCAGTGATGATATTGCAACTCGCTCGGCGCCTGAGCGAATAGCTGTGCGTGCACAATCCATCGCAACATCGCCGCCGCCTATGACAAGGACTTTTCCTTTTACCCTTATGACGGGCTTATTAAGCGAAACGCCTTTTAGAAAATCTACGGCATTTGTAACTCCCTGAGAATCAAGTCCGCGAAGATGCGGTACATAACTCTTGTGAGCGCCAATTGCAATAACAACTGCGTCATATTGAGCAACCAAATTGTTAAAAGCTATATCCACCCCTACTTCAACGCCAAGTTTGATTACAACTCCCAGTTTCTCTAAGTATGAGTATTCAAAATCTATAATATTGTATGGCAATCGGTATTCCGGTATGCCAACGCGCATCATTCCGCCGACCACATCAAGTTTTTCAAAAATCGTAACATTATGCCCCTGTCTTGCCAAGTCGATGGCAGCCTGTGCTCCGGCGGGACCTGCGCCTATAACGGCTATACTCTTGCCGGTGGGCGTTTTTTTTGAAATATCCCAGAGTTTTTCTGAGTCGGCATTATCTGCTGCGTACCTTTTCAGCGCTGCTATTGAAATGGGTTGTCCGTATTCTGTGTTTCGTCTGCATTCTGTCTCGCACGGATGGGCGCATATCCTGCCAAGCGCCGCGGGCAAGAAAAGTTTTTCACGAATTGTTTTTACTGCATCTTCCAACTTGCCTTCTTTAATTTGTTCAATGTACCTGGTAGCATCTGTGTGCATGGGACAACGCGCGTTGCAAAATGATTCCCGGCTGCCCTGACACTCAAGAGCAATTTCCTGCACCTGATCAATTACGCTTTTCTTATATGCCATTTTTTCCCCTCCTACCTTATTACGGCGCCGTTGTCAGACCACAATTCGGTGAGCCCTGAGATCACATCTTTTGGAAAATCACTTGCCGAAGACAATGCGTATGACCATTCAATCCACGAGCCGTCAAAGTTTCTGACATTGTATCCGAGGTCTCTTAGCACAATCCATGAGTATGATGACCTGATACCCCCCTGACAGAAAACGATGACATTTCTATCGCCTATGAAGCTGAATATTTCCAAAAGTTCGTCTTCCGGCAGCACGAATCCGTCCTCATCATGGAGTCTTGTCCACTCAATATGCACGGAGTCTTTGATTCTGCCTGTGCCAAAGCCGCCTGATGAGGAGCTCGTGTGTTCACCATTGTATTCGGCTAATGTACGAGTATCGACAATAACCCATTGAGCCTGGTCTTGAGCTGCATCCATTACTTCTTGCAATGTGACATTATTTATTGAAGGGTCATAGTTTGGCGCGCGGAATTCACCTCTTACCGGTTGACTTGTCAGTCTGGTGCTTGAGCCTGTGCGTCCGTTTGCAGCACGCCATGCGGCTACGCCTCCATCGAGGAATCTCACATCCAGTCCCAGCTGATACAGATGCCATGCAACTCTCGCGCCGACTGCCGCCGCATCGGAGTGATAAACTACGAATGTCGAGTCCGGCGTGCCTCCTGTTCTGGAAAGTAAGTCTTCCCACTGTGACGCCGGGATTCTGCCAAAACCTAAATCTGAGGAAAGCAGCGTGGGATCCGGTCCATAGATATCATCTGTCCAGACAAGGAATGATCCGCGTATCGGGTTTGCCGCATTTGAAAAAGGAACCAGGGCGGCAGCCGGGCTGATGGCGCCGATAAGTATTACATTCTCATCTTCAAAAATCGGAATTAATTCTTCGACGCTGATTATAACGGGTCTCTGTGCGCCTACCTGCTCCGGCTCATCGTCTTCCGCTGCATCCTGCCCGTCTGCGGTTGTTGCAGGCACGGGCGCGGGTGAGGGCGTTGGTGCAGGCGCTTCTTGTTGCGGTACGGTCGAAAGCGGTGTATCCGGCTGTGCAGTGACATTTGCGCAACCTACTGCAATTGCAGCAAGTAATGCCAGCGCTAGAACTACTGATAGTACTTTTTTCATCAAACATTCACTCCTTCTTGTTATTGCATAAGTGCATGATTATATGAAATGGCACAGCTAAATCTCGCCATTATTGTCGTACCACTCTTCTGTGAGCTCCAGTACTCTTTGCCCCGGATAATCGCTGAATTCAGATGCCGCGTATGACCACTCTATCCACGAGCCTTCGTAATTCCATACGTTTTCAAGACCGAGTACGTCCACAAGCACCATCCATGTGTGTGCAGAGCGTACTCCGGACTGACAGTATGTAATGACTCTTCTGCCGTTTATTGCATCAAGGTAAAGCTCTTCCAGCTCTGCAACCGGTCTGATTTGCCGTGTGTCCGGGTCAACAGCATCCGTCCAGTCTATGTGAACTGAGCCTGCGATTCTGCCGGTTCCGAAGGCTCCGGTCGAAGCTCCTGTGCGCTCTCCGTTATACTCCGCGAGCGATCTGGTATCCAGAACAACCCACTCATCCGGGTTTTCCAGAGCATTTATCACATCATAGATCGTCGCGTCGTAGTCCGTCGGGTCGTAGTTTGGCGCGCGATATTGGCTTATTATCGGCTGCTGCGCGAGTCTTATGCCGTTTCCTGTCGGGAATCCCGCGGCATACCAGGCATTTATCCCTCCGTCAATGTACCATGCTCTTTCATGTCCGAGCATCCTGAGTTGCCATACGAATCTCGCAGCATCGTGCATCGCATCCGCTGAGTAAACAACTATTTGTGAGTCAGCCGCTGCTCCGCTGCGCGAGAGTAGCTCTTCCATATGGGCAACAGATCTTCTCATCCCTGTTACAGCAGGTGATATAGCCGCTTCACTGCCGCCGGAACTGTAATCCGGTCGCCAAAGGAGATATGCGCCGTCTATTGCTCTTGACGCCGCGCTGCCTTCAACTTGCTCCGAGGCAGGGTTTATAATACCTATGACTATAAGGTTCTCTGTTCCGGCAAGCATCGCCGCATTTAAATCCCGAACGTTAATCATAAGCGAGCCGGGATCAAAGCTAATAGCCTCCTGCGCCGGAGGCACTGCTTGTCCCGATATAATCCTAACTGTAGATGCGCCTGCGTCCCAGCTAAGTCTGTAACCCACACTTTCAATCAGCATGTGTAATGGCAGCATTGTTCTTCCTCCAATTGTTATTGCCGGGGCGTCAAGTATGTAGCTAACCCCATCGGTGGTAAAAACATTGCTGCCTATTGTTATTATTATCTCACTGTCCCCTGACATTCTGACTTGTCTTGCGGCTGGATCCCACGAAACATCAAATCCCATTCTTTCAAACACTCCGCGAACCGGTACAAATGTCCTTCCTTCAATTACAATCGGGTTTTGGTCTGCGAATACAACAGTCTCACCGTCAATCTGCACCGTGACAGCAACGTTTGCCGATGCTGTGAATCCGGGTAGCAGTGCGATGAGTAAAACAGATATTACTACTACAATTGCCAAAAATCTCCTTTTCATGTCAGTACCTCCAATTTTATTTTAAAGCTCTCGCTTTAATCCCGTTTCGTTTTCTGTCGGAATAAAATCCTAACGGAGGCTATGGGCGCCGCCGGGTCAATATGTACTTTTTGCTGTTTTCACATCGAATATAGCATAGCCTTACTTATTTTGTCAACTAATCTAATTTATTTGGTATATTATGGTGTTGTAACAGGTCACTGGGTATCCAAAAACACAGGTTGGTTACAGTAGGTGCACGTCATTTGCGGCAGTTACATGTAAAATTCTGCTAAATTGTGTGCTTGAGACTGTAACCATTGCGAGTTTTTGGATACTCCATCGACCTGTAACATGGTATATTCGAGAGCATGTTTTTCCAATGTTCTATGAAGCTCTCGCTGTCAAATCTATTTGAATATTTCCGCACTCTGATACTCAGCTCATCATATCTGCTTGATATGTTTTCTATTTTTTTGACAGCCTGCAAAATATTGCCTTGCCGATATAGCAGCTCATCATCATCGTTTACAAGCTCCTTGTGGCAGCTATTATCCGACAGCAGAACCGGCACGCCGTTTGCCATTGCTTCAAGCGCCGATAGACCAAAGCTTTCACCGGTAGACCCGGAGACAAATATCCCCTTGTGATGCTTAATGAGGCATAATATTTCATCGACTCTTTCAAATGGTATGCCACCCATATAATGCACATTCCTGCCGATACCCGACTGCCCGGATAAGTCTTCTATATCTATATAGTTAGCTACAATATTGCCTGCCAAAACAAGCTCGTAGTTATTATTTTCCATACAAAGCAGCTTAAATATCTCAAGAAGCTCTTTTGTGTTTTTCAGCTCGTCCATCCGCCCTATGTAGCATAGCGGTATATTTTTCCATGTTTTTCTTGGTTTTTCTGTTGTTTCACTGTCCACGTAAAAGTTTGGCAGCACAAATAATCTTTTATGAAATTTCTGATCTGTTTCGATACTTAGCACTTCTTGCTTAAAGATTTCACTAGGCGATACAATTGCCGCTATGTCTTCCGGAAGATTATTCAGATATCCGCGCATATGCCTATATGGTGTGTGGCATTCGATAATTATTTTTGCATTGCTCTTGATTATCTCAAATACTTCCGGAGTGTCGAACGAAAAAACAAAGTCATATTCCCGCTCGTCAATGCTTGTAACCACTTTTATATATTCTTCCAGTTTGTAGTGTTCAATATACTTTATAAAATTATCCAAGCCACCGGAGTTATGGAAGAAAAACACATCGGTTTTTATATCTACCCCATGCTCTTTAAATGCTCTTGCTCTGCTTAAAAAGACCCGCTCGACTCCGCCCATTGTCGCCCATTTATAGACGTAAAGATGTCTTCTGACTTGCTTTGTTTTTTCTAACTCCGGATATCCGGTATATATAGACTGCTCTAGAATATCTGTGATTTTGTGGATTGGGTTGTAGCCTCTATCCACATAGTATCTGCGTCCTATATGCGCATAAAGCCAACGGAAGAACGCTCTTTTTTCTGTCCATGTTCCAATAATGAGCTGCTTCCCTGTTCTGCGCAGCAAGTGCAATAGCTTAAATAGCTTTGACTCGAATAGCTCATTTGATGCTTCCATAGCTTTTTGGATTATTTTAGTTGCTTCATTAAGTATCTTGGATTTTGTTTGCAGCTTTTCTTCCAGCTCCAGCACCCTGCGTTTATGTGACTGCCTGGCGATTTCCACCTCTTCGCTTAGTTGTGCTACAGCTTTATCGTGCGTCATTTTCATAGTCATTATTATCGACTCAAAATATGTTTTTTCATCTTCTTTTGTTGCAATTATCAGCTCCAGCTCTCTTTTTTGCTCATTTATTTTTTTCGCATACCCGGCTTGCATTCCGACCAGTTTGCTTTCGGACTCATGCCGCTCTTTAGCGAGGTTGTCTTGCAGCGTTGCCAGTATTCTTTCATGCTCGGCTTGAGCCTGTTTAAGCCTTGCTTGCATCTGCGACATTCTGTTTTCAAACTCCAGTTGATCCCGCTTCTTGTCGGCGCTATGCTCATCAATAGTGTTTTCAAGTTCATTTTTTTCGCGAGCATGCTCTATTTGCATTTTATCAAGCTGTGCGGCATACCAGCTTGCGCGCCCCCGCTCTTCATCGAGGGAGCCGCTCATGATTTTCAACTTTTTTTCCAGTCCGAATCGCTCTGCGTTTAGATCGCTTATCTTGGTAATCGCTTCGGTGTTCAGAGCACGCGCTTTTAATACCTTTTTTTCTGAGTTCTTGCCGGATTTGCATTTTTCATTTGATGATGCAAAATAGCCAACTAAGTATTTCTCTTGCTCCGGCAGCAGCCCCCGCTCAAGCATATCCTCATAGGCGTCTGTATTCTTCGCATCTTGCATAGCAAGCCTGAAATTATGCATTGTCCATACTTTTCCTGTGTGAAATGTATAACAGCTTTCATATCCGGCATTCTTCATCATTACAGCGTAGTCCGAGCGCAGATATTCCGTCCCATATCGCCAGTCATCCTGAGATTGCCTGATATATCTCATTAGCAAATATGAAATTGATTTCGGATTTGGAACCAATATGAGCGCATTTTGAGAAACCTTTCTCATATTCTTAAATGCCGTTGTTATCATATCGTCCGTGAAATGCTCCATAACTCCGCTGTTCCACGCAAGGTCGTACATATCAAGCTTTATTGACTCTATATCCATAATGTCGCCATCAATGAAGCGTCCGCTAAGACCGAGCTTATCATACAGCTCCCTCGATTTTTCGAGAGCTTTCATGCTAAAATCGAGCAGGTCTGTTTTGTAGCCTGCCATGTTCAGACACGCAGAAATATGTCCGCTGCCGCTTCCCATCTCAAGTAGCGTGCTGCCTGGCGCAATGCCCTGCTTTTTAAGTACTCCGTCTATTTCCTGCGCAACTTCCTGTGCGCTGCCGTCAATGACTGCCGAATACCCTTTTGCAACCTCATTCCATATCTCCTTTGCCGTATTGATGCCAAACATATCTTCATTTCTCCTATATGGGAAAATTTTTTTCCTGCACTTTGCCGGCGGAAGACGAGATGCCTGTATTTTTCTAATCACCACATATTTCCGTCAACAAACCGGGTTTTAATAGTTTTTCAAAGCGCTTATCCCATGTTTTGTCGTAAAGAAAGTCTGTAATAGCGCGGCTGTCAATTTCTTTACTTAGTTTTTGCTTATAAAGCTCCATTATTGCATGATAAAACACCTCTGCTTGATTATCCGTCACTATTACATGAGGATAATCTTTCAGGTGAGGTATTCCCGTTGCAGCGGTTGGCAGATTAAAATACAAATATTCGTAGATTTTTATCGGGTCGACAGCCTGAGAAAGCTTTGATTTTTTAAATGGAATGATGGCAACATCCCAATTGCTCACGTAATTGCGCAATGCACATGGACTTATTTTTCCAATATGTTTTATTCGATGCGTTTTTGCGATTTTATTTCTCGTTGCTTCCGACTCGCCATATCCGATGATTTCAATGTTGATGTTTTCTTTCATTTTTATCAGAGAAAAGAGCAAATCCCAATCAAACCAAGACTCCGTAAGATGCCCGAAGTATCCCACTATGACTTTGGAATCTCTTCCATTCATGACCTTGTTGCTTGCACTGTCAACAAGCTCGCCCAGAAGCTCCGGAAAATGACCATTGCCAATAAGTGCTATTTCTCGTCTCAGGTGTGAAAACTTGTCCACCAGCGGCCCGGAAACGGCAGATACTTTATTCGCATTTATTACAAAAGCTTCTTCGACACTTTTAATGTACCACGGCGCTTGTCCGACTTCATAAAAGCTCTCCCAATCATCCATGATATCATAGTATATATTGAAGCAGTTTTCTTTCATGAAAAACATAGGGGCGTAAAATATCTTCGCAGGAAGCATGACGAAGTATTTTTTATCTGTTATCTTGGCAAACATTTTGAGCATACTATATGTTTCAATAAAATCATACAGCGGCGCTTGAATTACGTTTTTATAAACATGTTGATAGTTTTTTTCCAATACTTCTGCTCTATGCCACTGCCAAGCAACGTATACCACGCCATATCCGACGTCGGACAGGTATTTTGACAGGTTAATCGTCCTTTGATTATAAACTGTCTCAAACTCGAATGCGGATGGTATTATCGCAATACCTCTAATCTCGCCGGAGTGATATTTATTCAAAAGGCAAGCATACATTGTGCCGGCGGGAGAGCTTGCTTTTGTACATTTGTCTTTTATTACAGATTTCAGCCGTTTTTTTGCCACTGTGAGCATAGCTGAAAAACCGTATTGCCGCCATGCTTTAGCTATCCTAAATGCATATTTAACAACCGGCAGATTTCTTAACCTATGAAAGCGCGTTTTCATCTTTTTTTGTCTCCGCTTAGTGTATCAAATCCCCCGCAGGGGCGGGTGTTTTGTCCCTTTGACTTTCACAATTGCCAAATTCACATCTATCAACGATGTACTAGTACATAAAATTATGCAGACGGTAAAACTCCATTTGACGCAATGCGTTGTATTTTTCTTGTGCATATGGAGATAGTGTCGGGCTCAATATGCCATTTTCTCTGAACATGCCTGTGGGTGCGCTGATGACGTCTATTGTCTGTTTCAGTTCTCTGAGCGCCTGCATATAACTATCTCCTGTCCACGAAATCTGATTAAACACCTCGCCCATCAAAAAGCTGGGAGAGAAACTGCCTCCATATCCTACAAAGTCATTTTCCAAAACTTCCCGCGCAGCATCGTTTGCCCATATAAAATACGGTGTGGAAAAGTAGTTAAGAAAACCCTCCTCCGTATTAACATCAGCATTTATTCCAAGCTGTGCATACACAAAGCTATCACTTCCCATCCACGGCATGTGATCTCCGACTACTACAACAACCACCGGCTCGGGATCCTCTCTCAACCACTCAATAAACTCCGCAAGCCTCCATGTAGTGTCGAAAACCCCATGCAGATAATTATTAAGCATGAAAAAAGCCTCGTCCGATAGCTCTCCCTGCGCAATTATATAAGGCTCCCATGTTCCGGTTATGTCGTATGGGCCGTGGTTTTGCGCGGTTAGATTAAAGCTAAAATATGGAACATTTTTATCTCTTTCTTCATACAGCGCCTTTATCGTTGCAAAGAAGAACTCGTCCGACTGGTCGCTGTCTTGAAAATGCTCCAGAAAATAGTATTTAGTAAACCCCAAATGCCTGTTGACCGCCGCCCTGTCATAAAACCAACCGGCAACTGCCGTATAGCCTTCGGTGTGATATCCCTGTGAGTTAAGGTAGTGCACATAAGAATTAACAGAAGATGAGAAATGCTCAGAAAACAAATACCGGAAATAATTTATTGTTCCGGGACCCATGTTAATAAGCCTGGTGTATCCTGTCAAAAAAAGTCTTTCCGAGTCAATGGTCTTGCCTATTGATACATTGTTTATTACCGTACCGCTGACGGACTCATCAAGAATCCTGTGGAGAGGACTATAGACGTCAATCAGAAATTCCATCGCATCGAAAGCCGATAGATCCGTGTATGATTCCAGCATTATGGCAATGAGGTTTACGCTTCTTTCTTCCGGGATTTGCCCTGGCGAAAACTCACCCAGCCGACTTCTCGCCTGCTCCATGTCAAAGCTTTCCGGCGCAACCGGAAAGGCATATTTTATACTGTATACAAATGGATATACAAAGCCTCTGGAAACAAAACGCTCCGTAAATGACCATCGGTTTGCCTCAAATCCTCCTTCGGTTTTGTCATATATGTATGAGTCGCTGTAAACAAATACGTACAGAGCAACAAAGACGGCGGCGACGGCGGCGCTTCCGGCAATCTTCACGTATGCATTTTTGTATATTTTCTGATTAAATAAGATTATGCAAAGTGAAGTGCCCAGTACCAGAAAAGCTGCCGCCAGAAATATCCTCCAGTCCGGCGTCATTGCAAAATAACTCTTTATGTTGAGCGTTTCTCTTATCAGAGTGACGTCGGACGCCACAAAAGGGTCTCCGCGCACTTGCATCTTGAAAAACTGAATAGCTGATAATAGCAAAACAAATGAAGTTGTAATCAAAAAAGCCACCCAGGTACGCCCGCTTATAAAATACAATAGGGATGCCAGCAACACCGGTGGGAGAAGGTTTAGCAAGAGCACCGCAGGAGAGTGAAAGTATGTCAAAAACATTGAAATACTGAAAGTTGCAGCTCCTAAAAGCAGTGAGATAAGCCCGGTTGCAAGACTAAGCGCCAGCAGCATCACAAGACTAAATAGCGGCTTTTTTTTCAAATGTCTTAATCTAGTTATCATGGATTTTTTTCATTAGCCTTTCCCATGCCATAAAAAATGACTCGCTGCTATGCCCTGCTGATAGTGAAGAGGCTTTTGACGCCAGATAATCATAGTTATTTGTAATATCAGAAAGCTTGTCCACAGCTTGCGCTATGTTTCCCGGTTCGTACAAAAATGCATTTTCTCCGTCTACCAGTTGCCTATGACAGTCGATGTCCGAGAGCAGCACCGGCAATCCGCTCATCATTGCCTCTAGTGCAGAAAGCCCAAAGCTCTCCCCTTTTGACGGTGAAACGAAGATACCTTTATGCTCACGTATCTTTCCCAATAAAACATCTACATTTTCGTATGGAATAGGTCTGAAATATGCTGTGCGGTCTTCAAGCCGGGTTTTTATCAAGGTCTCCGGCAAATCCATATAATGCTCTCGCACATCACCTACCAGCAAGAGAAAGAACTCGTCTGATACTTCTTTTCTCAGTTTCAAAAATATTTCCAAAAGCTCCTTTGTGTTTTTCGTCGCGTCCATGCGTCCTATGTAACAAATTGGTCTTTTGCTCCATATTTTGTTCTGAGTATTTTCGTTTTTATGCAGGTCTTTATCAAAAATATGGAAATTCGGAAGTATGTGGAGCTTTTTTTCAAATCCGTTTGGGATTTCTTTTGTTATAGTTTTTATAAAAGCTTCGCTCGGCGACAGCAAACAGGCTATCTCATGCGGCAGAGATTTCAAGTAACTGCGGGACTCCCTGTAAGGCGAATGGCATTCCACGATTATTTTTGAATGCTTTTTTACCATGTTAAATACTTCGGGAGTGTCAAATGTAATTATATAGTCATAAGCTCTTTCGTTTAGCTCGGTGACAACTTCAATGTATTGCCGCAGTCGGGATATATCAATGAATTTTTTGAAATTGTTGAGTCCTCCGGAATCGTGGAAGAACAAGACAGCTTGCTTTATGTCCGCATTGTGCTTTTTGAAAGCACAGGCCCGGTTCAAGATTACCTTCTCCACGCCGCCAACAGTCGCCCATTTGTACACGTTTAGAATTTTCAACTGTTCAGACCTCAGAATAGGCAAGCGTAATAACCGCAAAAACGGCGGGTATCAAAACCGCTGCGGATATTAGCGTCATGGAGTTATTGCGTTTGCTCATGTTCTGTGTTCCCATAGTCGCGAGTTAACTTGTCCAGATAACCGCTGATTAAATCGCACTCTCAGTGGTTACCTGGAAAATCATAACATTTTTAGTCAACATTTGCAAGACTTGATATTTACAGCAAAATTTTCTCATCTTTCCGAAAGTTGGCTGCCAGCGGGTATCCGAAAACTCGCAATGGTTACAGTCTCAAGCGCATAGTTTAGCAGTATTTTCATGTAAATGCCGCAAATGACGTACCGTGACTGTAATCAACCTGTGTTTTTGGATACCCGGTGGCAGCCAACTTATGCAACTCTTCCAATAAGCACCATTCGCGCATCGTCAAATTCGTAGTTGCATGTGGACAGCGTTACAAATTTATCGCTAACTTCGGCGCCGATATCTCTGTAATGGCGGGCGATACTTCTCACATAATCCAGAAATGCAGTGCCATCGGCATCGCCAGAAAACATGGAGTTATACACCATATCATCGTCCGCACCCATTACAATCCACGCAATAAATTCTACTACATATGTTTCGTTTGCGGCAAAAATAAACCCTATGCTGTTAGTATTAAAAAATGCTTCGTCGTCAAAATTTTTAAGCGTGCCGAACATACTGCCGTTTTTCATGTTATGCCCGAAAATTATTGTATTGAAATCGGAAAAATCACTGTTGTTGCGAAAGTCCATAAAAAGCGTGCCGGAGGTCAGCCGATTTTTATCTAAATCCAAGTACAGATAATAATCATTGTCAATTCCTTGTGCAAACGGATAGTCGATACCTGTGTTTGGAATTGTCAACCAGCCTATTACATCGGGATAGTCCGCTTGCATGTCAATAATGCTCTGATTCACTGTCGGCAATGTGCTCGCTGATGAAGCGGCAAGCCGGCTTCCGGAACCGCCGCCAAAGTCCGGTTCTTGTAAGACAGGTCTGTATTGCAGCATACGCTCGTGGACTTTCGCTTCTTGCGCATAGTTTGCTCTTATGATACTTAGCTGATATGCGCTGTAGCTCATTACGCCAACCAGAAGCAGCACAGCAGATAAAAGTAAGATTTTTTTAGCACTCATTATCAGCACTCCATTTATTTATCGCGTCAACCTAACGGCGCTTATTTTTCGAGTTTGACTTGCAGTAGGCGAGAATAAGCAAGGAAAACAGTACGCCGCTGATTATTATAAGCGTTATCCAAAGCGCCGGGTTGCTAAAGTCCCCTGTTTTCGGACCGATTAACGGCGTTCCGGTTTCACCCAATGTAACTGCCGGGGTATCTTCTTCCGTATAGATGTTAATAAATGATAGAGAGTTTACTTGTGCGCCGGAGCTATCAGTAATAGTGCGAACTGTTAAAAGCTGTTCGCCCACTCTTATTGCCTCGTCTGTGATGGTGTAGACATTTGTATCATATATATAACCGCCTATGTTCGTATCGACTTCCGAAACCGTATAACGGTAAATGCCTTCATGCTCATATCTCCACACACCGAACTCCCCTTTGCCGGCGCCTATAACGGATATTCTTTTCACATTGTCCACGCTTCCGTCAGGCATCGGGCTTGACGGGTTTTCCGCTTTTAGTTCAAATGTAAATACACTCGCTGTTTCGGGGTTGCCTTCAACCTCTTTGATAATAGTCGTAGCGTCTATACCGGCTGTCGGTATCGGCGGCATAAGTATTTCAACTATGTTATCAGGTTCTGCAGGACCGAAAACCACTGATGCTCTATCACTGCTGCTCGTATTAATATGTCTATTTTCAGAAATACTTCCTCTATATGTATGCTCGTAGACTATGTCCGGCATTTTTCTGTCGCTGCTTGCATAAACCAGTGTCACAGCTTCCCGTCCGTTTATGATATACACTTCAATACTGTATACTCTCTGATCCACGGAAAATCTATTGTCGCCCGAAACACAGCGCAACTCATATATGTAAACCCCCGCCGAGTTAAAGATAATTGTGCCTATATCCACCTCAGCGATTCCCCTTCCCTTGAAAGTATGAATATCCGAAGCTCTTTCCTGAGGCATTGGCGCAGAGTCAGTCAGCGGGATTAGGCTATACGTAAATTCCGCCGCGTGCGATATATATCCTCCTCCTGTTATATTTTGATTTAATCTCAGCGAAACCTGCCAGCTATTTGCCGCATAGGCAGGCATAACACCTATAACACTGATCAGGCAGGATATTATCAGTGCCGCTGCAAAAAATCTTTTGGCATGCCTGCGAATATTATGAGATTTTTTAGTACTGTTAATCCTGCACATAATTATTTGGCTCCTTCATCGGGTTTCTTTTTACATATCATTAAAATCATCAACAAAATCAGAACACATGGCAGCGCTATTATTATAATCTTTACCCATAAATCAGCTTGTGTCCATGAATCGCTCAGCCCGTCTATAACAGGTATTGCCGCCGGGCTATTTACGCTTTCCGTGTCAAACGGATTGCTGTGAATCGTGTCTATTATTTTACCGACGAGAATATCGCGCCCATTGGTTGATGATGCGGAGCAAGTTGAAAGCAGGACAAGACGATCATCTATTGTTACAGGCGCATCATCTCTTAAGTACATCGCCATTTCAATGAGCAGTTCCAGATATGCCTGCTGCTCCTGCTCCCCTGTCACTCTTACCCTGAAAACTGAATTATCATATGCATCAGCATGTACGAAAGCGAAAAACTCAAGTCCGCGTTCCTGTCCGCCGTAGTACAAAGTTCCATACCTTCGGGCGTTGAAATAACTCTCGTCATGAAACATCCCTATCTCGCCGAACATCGCGGCGGCGTCCATATGATGCCCATAAAATATACTGCTAAAATCCGAAAAGTCCGGGCTGCTGCGGTAATCAAGAAAAATCGCTCCGGAAAGTGAATGTTTTCCTTCTACATTTGTGTTGACATATTTGATATTATCTGTTCCCTGTACCACCGGATAGTCAATATTTGTCCCGTACACCGTAAGCCATGCGAAAACGTCCGGGTTAATGGCTTGCAGCTCTTTGAAGGTTTTGTCTCCGCTTTCCGCGGTCGGCTTAAACATTTCATAGTGATTAAAACTTGCGGCTCTGTACACCTGGGCGGAGTCCCACATGGTGTAGCAGCCAAATACAAGCAGCAGCAGGATAACCACCAGCACAAATGTATTTACCAAGCCATTTGCTATCCTTATTATTCCAATACCTGTTTTGGCTGCTATGTCCATGAGGGTTCTCCTTAGTTCGGCGCTAATCTGCGCGCAAACCATTTTTGTTAGTTAAGAATATTTGATTTATGCGTTATCTGCCGTATCTTTTTTGCGGGATTTCACAACAATGAATACTACCAGAGACGCTATAGCCAGAGCGATCAGACCGATAAAGGGCAGGTCGTTAAGGTTTAGCCCTGTCGGAGTAACGCTTTCACGGTTGTTTGTAAAATCTGCGCTGTTTACAGCTTCACCCACAAACTGAGTATCTGTTGAAAGCGCGGTGCTCATGGTTCCGGTTACGTTGTTGCCCGGAACACTGTTGGTTGTTACCAAATGGCTCGGAATGTAGTTCGTCGCGGCGGCTTCCGTCACTTTGTAGCTTGTGCCTACCGGAGTGTCTACAAACACCAGCTTTTGTGAATGTTTGAGGCTGAATGCGGTTGCTCCGTCCGTTGAGATTTTAATGTAACCTCCTCCTGCGTCTGAACCAATAGCTCCGGCGTCCGCGTTATTTACGGGGTCTATTACCGCGCCGTTTTCAACGATATATGCTCTGTAGTACTCGGGTACATCGCGTACAAGCGATGGGATTTCGAGAGTGATGGAAAAGTCAAAATACTGTTCCTGACTCGCATAGTCGCCCGTAACCGTCTTTGTTACAGATAATGCCTGTTCCGACGTCGGGTCGGGGTCATCGGGGTTTTCCGCGCCATTTGTTTTTACATAAGTGTTGTTAAATATCATTTGGCTGTAGAAGTAGTCTACTCCGTTTCCTCCCGGGGTTGTATCAATTTTACTGCCGTCGCCGGGTTGTCCGTCATCATTTGTGGTTATTCTTGTGCCGATCCCTGCAATATACGTGCCAGTTCCTGAAGCGTCATTTGACACATAAACCGTAATTGTGTACTTAGCTTCGGAATATGTCAGCACTTCGTGGGGGTCGTTGTTGTCAATGTCCGGATTTGTTTCTACTATTTCTGTGATTTCATACACATAAATACCTGCGTGCGGGAATGTAACGCCTGCGAAGATATCGTTTGTTTCCTTGACAACGTACATGATGTTATTTATCGGGTCGTTTTCGTCCTTGTCGGCTTGTGTGAAGCTGACTGTCAGGTTCTCCTTAAGTAAATCAGGCATTGTGCTCAGAGCTTCATCGCTCGTATCTTCGTCAAGGCTTATTTTCTCCGCGTTGAAAGTGAAGGTTGCGTTTGGGGTGTTCGTGCCTACGGGGAGCTGTAATACTTTGCTTATCGCTGCCTGTACCGGTAGGCTTTCGCCTGATGCAACTACGGTATCGTCGTCGTCATCGTCAATCGGGTCTGCCGCCAAAGCCGTTATGCTCCCGAAGCACAGCGCCATTACCATAACGACCGACAGCAATAATTTGAATTTTTTTAACATGATGGTTCCTCCTAAGATTTTTCGATGGAATTATATAATACGTGCCATTTGGCTTTCATGCCCACTTTCCGCGGCACGGTATTAACTTGGATTTTGCGGCGTATTTCGATTTATAGACCTCTTCGCCTTATAATTGTGATGACGGTTCCCAGCGTGTCATCTGTATTTATTGAGCCATAAACACGGCTGTCCGTAGCATTTTCTCTCGCGTCACCGAGGACAAACACCTGCCCTTCGCCCACTACGAGCGGGAAAGTCGCTCCGTTTTCATATGCCCACGTACTATGGTATATCTCCGGTTCCTGCTGAACTGCTCCGTTGAGTGACAGACCGCCATCCGGTGTTATCTCGACAACGTCTCCGGCTCTTGCGACAACCCGTCTTACTTGGCGCTCGCCTTGAAAGTCCAACAAAAGAAGGTCGCCTATAGCATAATTTTTGTCTAAGCGGTAAAACATTACCAGGTCGCCGCTCTTAACCATTGGGGCCATATCGGGGTCTGTGCTTCGGTAAAAGCCATATACGAATGTGAAAATCAGTGCGAAAGCAGCCGCTATTACCGCTATTTTTATGACCAAAGCAAAGAGCTCTTTTAATAGTTGGTTTTCCTTGCGCGATACTTTCCGAGAAGTATTTCCGTTGCATTGCTCTTCAACGTCTAACCGCATAATTTCCGGTGTATCAAGTGTTTTCGCGTCCATATCTTTCACCTTCTTGCATATATGTAACCGATGGTTACATGGTAGCTTTTTTACCCTTTTTTCACTACACCCAAAAGGGTATATTAGCAAGCCCTATACATTTCGCGTCCTTTTTACGCATTTTCGGTTGCGTGCCGCAATGCTGACTATAAGCGCCGCTGATGCAAAAGCGGATAGCAGTAAAGGCAAAAGCATTGTCGCGGCGGCATTTCCCGTATTTAACCCTGTCATTGGGATATTACTGCGTTTATTTATAAACTCAAGGGTTCGGTCTGCCGTCATAGATAGCGGCGTTGTATCATTTCCCCTTACCATAACGTCCGGATTTTCGCTGTCTGTGAAATACACTTCATACTTCTCTCCTGAGAGCTCAATAATTTGAACATTTATGCCGTGAGATATCCCTTCAATGGTTATAACTTGTCCATGACCTAGCGTGAATAACACACTTCCACTGCCGTCCAGTGTCAATATGCCATTTGCTGTTGCGATCGCGCCGGAACTCGCTATGACGTCACCTGTGTAGCTAAAAGTCTGTCCCTCCGGAAGGGGGTTTCCGTGAGCGTCTGTGAATACGGCAATAAACTCAAAGAGTGTATTTTTATTTCCAAAGGCACCTTCAATTATTTTTGAAACTGTCAAAGCCACGGGCTGCACGTCCTTAAAGTGCCCCAAAGCGTGGGTGTGTTCTTTTATGACATGTACAAGCGGTGTGCCTGTCATTAGCGTTTCAAAGCTGAAAGTCACTTCGCTTCCGTCATTGCCTGATTCTCCCGGTCTTGTCCCCAGTTCCCACTTGTCAAACATGTTCGCTTCTTTGGCAACGAAAGAAATGTTAGTACCCTCAGAGGCAAAGTATCCGTTTGTAACAGGGTGTCCGTTACTGCCGGCGTGAGCTGTAACATCCCCCTCACCTTCACCCGTGCCGTATGTCACCCGCCAATACCTCGTGCCTGTCGCATTGATGTCATAGTTTGTAAAGGGATGAGGCTCGCCGTCAGCGAATACCCCCGAATCGGCGGGGATTTCCTCCACCCATGCCACGCTCACAGTACCCGGATTTATATGTGAGCGGGTCTCCGCCGCCAGGATACTATCAATCCTTACTCCATTGCGGGCAAAATTACCGTAAAACTCAGCGGCTTGGGCTATGGTCACTTTTCTCAAATTTGCGCTTGAATTTAGGTGAGGTATAAACAATCCTCCGCCGTCATCGGCAGTATTGTTGGTTATAGAGCCGCTTTGCATATTGATTGTGACGTTTGTGTTGCTTACGTATATGCCGCCGCCGTTTTCCATTGCGGTATTTCCGTTAATTGTTCCTCCGTTAATATTCAACACGGCTACGCCATCTAAATAAATTCCGCCGCCGTTGTTTGGGCTTTGATTGTTTTCGATCAGCGCCGCGCCGATGATTTCCGCGCTCCCGTTGGATTGAAAGACTCCCGCGCCGCTGCGCGTCAGGCTATTGTTTTCCCTTATTTCTCCGCCGCTCATTCTAAAGACAAGCTTTTTATCAGCATCTCTTAAAAACACACCCGCGCCATTTCCGCGCCTGAACAGATTTCTTGGTTCCGTAGTTTGATTGTCATCAGTGGCAGAGTTTCCGCTTATCACGCCGCCTGTCATGGCAAAGTGCATACCGGTCATAACAGCTACGCCGCCTCCGTTGCCCGTTACTGTCGTAGCATTTGATATTGTGCCGCTGGCTTCATTATCTCTGATTACGCCTCCGTTCATGTTAAACCTGCCGTTTTCAATGGCTCCTTCTTTGCCGGTTCCCGCGACGAAAACACCGCCGCCATTTGAAAAAAAGGAAGTACTAACATTAGATTGCGGAGGAACAGCGCCTGTTGCCGTAGCAGTATTTTCATAGATTTCGCCGTTGTCCATTGTGAAGACGGCATTGTCATATACGGTCACTCCCCCGCCGTTGCCGGCAAAGGTCAGCGTTGTGGCGCTCGCAGTATAATAGCCTGAGCTGACGACTCTTTGAGCTAAGTTATTGTAAATTAGGCCATAGTGCATGTAAAATTCGGTACCGACGTCCGACAGATATACGCCGCCGCCATTGGATAGATTTGTCGCTTCACCCGAGGTTGTTATTGTGGCGGTGGCGGCAGTTGCACGGTTGTCATAAATATGACCGTTGTGCATGATAAATGACGCGCCCCCATTTAAGAACACACCTCCACCGCTGCCGGCTCTTGACAATTCTTTGTCCATCATCGCAATATTTGAATGTCTTGTTCGCGTTGCACTGTTGTCGTTTATTCTGCCGTCGTACATTGTAAACGTAGAATTAGTGCCTGTTACAAATACGCCGCCGCCGCACGAGGTTATAATCGCATTTGTTGCGGTCGGGGTAGCCGCGATGCTGCTTAACTGCGCATCGTTTCCCGATATTTCGCCGTCGTACATATAAAATGTTCCGCCTCGTTGCACAAGCACGCCGCCGCCGACAGCTCTCATATAAGGCGAGAGCGTACTTTCTCCCCTTGCCGTGTTATTTCTAATTGTGCCGCCATGCATGTTGAAAACGGAATTCGTGCCTTCAACATTTACGCCGCCGCCTGAGTTACCTGCGGCATTATCATGTACTAAGGAGTTGGACATCATTGTAAATCTGCCGCTTTGCACATCCACAACACCATTTGTAGTTGTCGTCGTTTGCCTTATTTCCCCGCCGCGGCATAAAACAAAGTGCCCGCCGCCGCCATCGGTCCCTTCAACCGCAACGCCGCCGCCTCTTGAAGTGCCTGTTTGAGAATTTACCGCCAAGGCGTTCGGAGGATTTGCCGGTGTTGCTTGCGCTGTGCTTCCGGCGGCATTTTGTATAGCGACATTTCTCAACACCAACGCAGTGCGCTCACTGTTATTTCCGCGCACTCTGAATGTCAGTGACGTGCTGCTGTTAGTGTTGCTTATCACTACCTGTCCGTCGGCAGCATCAGGGTGAGCGCCAATGAGCACAACAGTAGCTCCGTTGGGCACTCTTACCACCGAGCCGTTGGTTGCTATGCTTCCGGTGTTTATGTGAAAAGGAATAATGATATGGGTTACCGCATTAGTATCAGCGCCCTGAATTAAGTTCCGCAGTCTTGTGTATACGTTGGTCGTCGGTGTTGCAGCCAATATGATCTCTACATCGGCTTCGGCATACCAGATATTTGGATTATTTACCTCATCCTGACTAAAAAACTCGCCTCCGAAACGTGCCTTTGAAGTCGTGCTTATTTTATACAGTATTATGGTTACGTCTCTGCTAAAAAACTCCTCATCATCCTTGTCCGATATCCCCTCATAAATCCATGCCCAATCATCAGGCACACTGACGTTTATTTTTTCTTCGGCAATTGCCATTTCATCGTCTGATTTCAACAATACCAGGATGTCGCTTCTGCCGTCTTCGTCCACTATTTCAAATGCAATGCTTTCATCGGCATTAACCGTTACATTACGCTGCTCATCCAGTGTTATATAGATTCCCTGGGCTTCCGCAGGCTCTTCCTCTTCTTCTTCCTCTTCTTCCTCCTCCTCTTCTTCCTCGTCTCCCTCGTTTTCCTTGTTTTCCTCTTCCTTTTCGTCCCCTTCTTTGCTCTCAGTTTCGTCGTCTATATTTGCAGATGCTGCCGCCATGTCGGTATCATCGGTTGAAATATTTTTTTCTTCTGCAATATCTGTCTCATCGGGTACAATTTCCGCACTATCTGTACTATCCGCTTGATCGGATATATCTTCGGACTCATTCGATGCGTCTGATTCCTCGGGCATATCTTCAGCTTCTTCGAAAACATATGCATTATCAGTCATATTTTCTGATTCTTCCGAAACAGATTCCTCATAAGATATATTTCCGGTCAGAGCTGAATCTCCATCTGCTAAATCATCATATATTTCAGAAGTCACAGTATCTTCCTCGTGGGCAAGAATCATCTGTGGCAGAAACAAATTGATTAAAATAAATGCAGATAATAAAATAGCCGTAATACGTTTCACAGTAACCAGTCCTCCTTTTGTTCCGTACTTACACACCATTTTAGTCCATATAAAGTCTCAATTGTTGTAAGCACTTACTTCTCAAGTATAGTAATTTTTATAAAAACCAATACACCCAAAAGGATAAAAAAACGCAAAACAAAGGGACTGTCGCACTAACGTGCGACAGCCCCCTACGATATGCACCAACAACTGACTTCGGGATACGTACGATTTGCTGATTGGGTAGAGGCTAGGCGCAACGGCTTCGCCCCTCCCACACCACCAGTACATACGGTTCCGTATACGGCGGTTCAACTCGTAGTGGCTAAGTGTACTCTTGCATAGTGGTCTGATAA